>ENA-OXVG01000429-OXVG01000429.1-human-gut-metagenome-genome-assembly--contig:-NODE-429-length-11256-cov-8.740737_pt1 | contig 11256 bp, 11 predicted proteins | sample MGYA00249572_ERZ652687 | MGnify/ENA primary metagenome ERZ652687 (study PRJEB26925, sample SAMN05826836) | human gut metagenome | biome: ENVO:2100002; feature: ENVO:00000062; material: ENVO:00002003... | reverse complement strand
CCGTCTCGTGGGCTCGGAGATGTGTATAAGAGACAGGCTATTAAGAGATCGCATCTGCGCGCAGGAGAAAACTGCGAACGATGTCGAATGTAGAAATGGAGAAGGTGCAAGTATGGCAGAAGACAAAAAGAAGGCGAAAGCCCGGATCATTCAAGAGTATTTGCCCAGATGCAGCAGATACAAGTGCTATACACAAGGGGAGATCCCGATGAGCAAGTTCGAGAAAGCACGCGAGTCCTACGCGAGCGGGGTATCTTACTGGGATGTTCTGGGCATGATTGATGAATCGTTTTTGGGAGACGGCAGTAAGGGATTCCTGTTTACGGAAGAGGGATACTATACAAAGGGTTCAGATGGCTGCATCCGCTACCGTTATCATCCACAGTATGGTCGTCTTCTGGGTTATAATACACCTGTTCTTGATGAGATGCTGGACAAGTTGTATCAAGTGAACGGGGATGGAGTCTCCGGCGGAGAGGTCGCTGAGGTTGCCCTTAAGCTTGCGTCTGCTTTTCTGGATGCATGGCTCGACGGCTGAATTCGCTTCGCTGCGGGTACAGCAGGCGTAAAAACGCAAAATTTCTAGCAAAAAGCTTGCATAATCCGCAAGAGTATGCTATATTCTAGTAGTACGCTATAGTTTTATTGGAAAGTGGGCCGCAAGGTCCGCTTTTCTTGTTTGTTTGGAGGTTTTTTATGGCGAAGCAGTCTGGCGGCAACACCGCCCAGAGAGTCGAAGCGCTTGTCCGCCCCACCGTGGAGGGCATGGGCCTGCGCCTGTGGGATGTGGTCTTTGAGAAGGAAGGGCCGGACTGGTATCTCCGTGTGCTCATCGACAGGGACGGCACCATGGACACCGACACCTGTGCCGAAGTGTCCCACGCGCTGGACCCCATCCTCGATGAGGCAGACCCCATCGACCAGAGCTATTATCTCGAGGTGGGCAGCCCCGGCCTTGGCCGCAAGCTGACCCGCCCGGAGCACTATGAGGCGCTCAAGGGCGAAAAGATCGGCGTCAAGCTCATCCGCCCTAACGCCGACGGCGTGCGCGAGTTTGCCGGCATCCTCAAAGGCCGTGAGGGCAGCACCGTCACGGTCGAGACCGAGAACGGCCCGGTGAGCTTTGAGGTGAGCGCTGCATCCAGCGTCCATCTCTGTGATGATGAACACCTGTTTGACTGAAAACAGCTCTCCCGGGGGAGAGCCAAAGAGGAACCGAGAGAAGATACAATATAAACTAGGAGGAACCCGAAAAATGGCAGCAGCGAACAACGAATTTTTTGAAGCTCTCTCCATGCTGGAGCACGAGCGCGGCATCACCGCAGAATACCTGATCGAGAAGATCAAGGCTGCGATCATCATTGCCGTCAAGAAGAACTATGAGGTGGAAGAGGACCACGTGAAGGTGGATATCGACCCCGCCGCAGGCCGCTTTGATGTGGCCCTGATCCAGGACGTTGTGGCCGACGAGGACTGGTACGACGAGCACTCTGAGATCGGCATTACCGAGGCACAGAAGATCCGCAAGAGCTACGAAGTGGGCGACCGCATCGTGACCCCCCTCAAGACCAAGGACTTTGGCCGCATCGCAGCCCAGACCGCAAAGCACGTCATCCGTCAGGGCATCCGTGAGGCTGAGCGCAGCCAGCAGCTGAGCGAGATCCAGTCCCGCGCCCACGACATCGTGCAGGCTACCGTCACCCGCGTTGACCCCGAGAAGGGCATCGTTGCCCTCGACCTGGGCAAGGGCGGCGAGGCCATCCTGCCCCGCAACGAGCAGGTCCCCGGCGAGGTCTACACCGAGGGCCAGATGCTGCAGGTCTACATCGTGGATGTCGTGGCAAGCGAGCGCGGCCCCCGCGTCATGATCAGCCGCACCCACCCCGGCCTCGTCAAGCGCCTGTTCGAGCTGGAAGTGCCTGAGATCTACGACGGCACCGTCGAGGTCAAGGCCATCAGCCGCGAGGCCGGCGCCCGCACCAAGATGGCTGTCTGGTCCAAGGACGCTAACGTCAACCCCGTCTCTGCCTGCATCGGCCCCCACGGCGACCGTGTGGCCGCTGTCGTCGAGAAGCTGGGCGGCGAGAAGATCGACATCGTGAAGTGGAGTGAGGACATCTCCGAGTTCATCTCCGCAGCTCTCAGCCCCGCAAAGGTGGTCAAGGTCGAGCTGCTGCCCGGCGAGACCCGCTCCTGCCGCGTGACCGTGCCGGACCAGCAGCTGAGCCTTGCCATCGGCAACAAGGGCCAGAACGCCCGTCTGTGCGCCCGCCTGACCGGCTACAATATCGACATCCGCCCCGAGAGCGGCTACTACGGCGAGGAAGAGCCGAAGGCTGCCGAGGCTGAGAAGACCGAAGACACCGCCGCAGAATAAGCGCGGAACACCTGCCGAAGGAGGGAAAACCGGATGGCACAAAAAAAGATCCCTGCCCGCCAGTGCATCGGCTGCCTGACCAGCCGCCCCAAGAAGGAACTGGTGCGTGTGGTGCGCGCACCCAGCGGAGAGATCAGCATCGACCCCGTGGGCAAGAAGCCCGGCCGCGGTGCTTACCTCTGCCCGGATGCCGCCTGCCTTGCAAAGGCAAAGAAGAAGAAGGCGCTGGAACGCTGCTTTGAGCAGCCGGTCCCCGCCGAGGTATACGATGCACTGGCCCAGCAGCTGGCCGGTGTGGAAGTGGAAAAGGAGGCTGACCGCGATGGCAAAGAAGCATAACGCCCCCGAAAAACCGGCCCTCGAGCCGAAAGAGGCCCTGTTTCAGGCCGTGAGCCTCTGCCGCAAGGCGGGTGCACTGACCATGGGCTTCGATGCAGTGGAGGAGGCCGTCGTCAAGGGCAAGGCGTGGCTGGTCATGACCGCGTCGGACGCCAGCGCCAAGACCGTGCAGCGGCTCAACTACGCTGTGGGCGATATGGTGGACGTCATCCCCATGCCGCTGACACAGGATAAGCTGGCTGACATCAGCCGCAAACCGGTGGCCATTTATGCCGTCACCGACCGCAACCTCGCCAAGCTCTGCTTTGACCGGCTGACGGCGTGCGGAGCGATTCAAACTGAGGAGGATATGAGCGAATGACCGTAAAATATAAAGTGAGCGATTTTGCAAAGGACCTGAGTATCTCTGCCAAGAAGGTCCTCGATGAACTGAACGCCATGGGCAGCACCGGCAAGAAGAACAGCTCCACTCTGGAGGAGAACGAGCTGAACTACCTGCTGGAGAAGTTCAGCAAGGACAACAGCGTCAAGAGTCTGGACGAGTTCCTGAACAGCGCCAAGGCTCCCAAGGCTGAGCCGAAGCCCACCGAGAAGAAGGCGGAGCCCAAGGCCGAAAAGAAGCCCGAGGCTCCCAAGGCTGAGCCCGCAAAGGCCGAGGCAAAGCCCGCTGCCAAGCAAAACAACAAGAAGAACGAGCAGCACAAGAAGCGCGAGGAGAAGACCGTCTCCCTGAGCGAGCTGGCCCGTGAGACCGGCGCAAAGGCTACTGCAGCTTCCGCTCAGTCCGTCTCTGTCCGCCGCGAGGACAATCAGGTCACCGTCGATACCCGCACCGTCGATATGAACGTGGACCGCTTCGACGCCCGTTACGACGATCTGGCTTCCACCAAGAACACCGAGAACCGCCGCAAGCCCACCCCCCAGGGCAACAAGCAGAAGTTCACCCAGCGCGGCCAGCGCCAGCGCCAGCAGTTCCAGAAGGGCAAGCGCGAGACCGAGTTCGAGCGTCTGCAGCGCATCCAGCTGGAGAAGGCCCGCAACGCCCAGCTGAAGGTGATGATCCCTGACGAGATCACCGTGGGCGAGTTGGCTGCCCGCCTGAAGCAGCAGGCTGGCAAGGTCATTGCCAAGTTCATGCAGATGGGCGAGATGCACGCCATCAACGACGTGATCGATTTCGATACTGCAGCTCTGCTGGCAGAGGAGTTCCACGCAAAGGTCGAGCATGAGGTGCATGTGACCATCGAGGAGCGCCTGTTCACGCAGGAAGAGGATGCACAGGAGGATCTGGTGGAGCGTCCCCCGGTGGTCTGTGTCATGGGTCACGTTGACCACGGCAAGACCAGTATTCTGGATGCCATCCGTAAGACCAACGTCACCGCAGGCGAGGCCGGCGGCATCACGCAGGCCATCGGTGCATATCAGGTCAAGATCAACGACAGCCTCATCACCTTCCTGGATACCCCGGGCCACGAGGCGTTCACCTCCATGCGTGCCCGCGGTGCCAACATGACCGATATTGCAGTTCTGGTGGTTGCTGCCGACGACGGCATCATGCCCCAGACCATCGAGTCCATCAACCATGCCAAAGCTGCAAATGTCAAGATTATCGTGGCAATGAACAAGATGGATAAGCCCACCGCAAACCCCGAGCGCGTGATGGAAGGCCTGACCAAGTACGGCATCATCACCGAGGACTGGGGCGGCGATGTGGCCTGCATCCCGGTGTCTGCCCTGACCGGCATGGGCATCAACGACCTGCTGGAGCGCATTGCTCTGGAAGCTGAGGTCATGGAGCTGAAGGCCAACCCCAACCGCCGCGCCAAGGGTGCGGTCGTCGAGGCCCGTCTGGACAAGGGCCAGGGCCCCATTGCCACCATTCTGGTGCAGAACGGCACCCTGCACTCCGGTGATGTCATCATCGCCGGTACCGCCGTGGGCCGTGTGCGTACCATGCGCAACGACAAGGGTCAGCTGCTGACCGATGCCGGCCCCTCCACCCCTGTGGAGATCACCGGCCTGACCGCCGTGCCCGAGGCCGGCGACCTGTTCGAGGCTGTTGAGGACGAGCGTCTGGCCCGTGAACTGGCTGAGCAGCGCGTTGCTGCCGCCAAGGAAAAGCAGTTCTCCTCCTTCCAGAAGGTTACGCTGGATAACCTGTTCAGCCAGATGGCACAGAACGACATGAAGGAACTGGCCATCGTGGTCAAGGCCGACGTGCAGGGCTCTGCCGAGGCTGTGAAGCAGAGTCTGGAGAAGATCTCCAACGATGAGGTGCGCGTGCGCGTCATCCACGCCGGTGTCGGCGCCATCAGCAAGTCTGACGTCGATCTGGCCGATGCCTCCAACGCCATCATCATCGGCTTCAACGTCCGCCCGGACAACGTGGCCAAGGAAGAAGCCGCTGCCACCAAGGTGGAAATGCGTATGTACCGCGTCATCTACGACGCCATCAACGATGTCACCGACGCTATGAAGGGTATGCTGGCACCCAAGTTCCGCGAGGTCTCTCTGGGCGAACTGCAGGTGCGTCAGGTGTACAAGATCTCCAATGTGGGCACCGTTGCAGGCTGCCGCGTGACCAGCGGCAAGATCACCCGCGACAGCAAGGTGCGCGTGGTGCGTGACGGCATCGTCATTGCCGAGGACGAGATCGCATCCCTGAAGCGCTTCAAGGATGATGCCAAGGAAGTGGCCGAGGGCTACGAGTGCGGTGTGACCCTGGAGAAGTTTGCGGACGTCAAGGAAGGCGACGTGTACGAGGCCTTCAAGATGGAAGAGTACCGCGACTAAGCAAAAACCGAATATATAACAGCTTCCCGGCAGAAAAGGCTTCCCCCGGACGGGGGAAGCTGTCGAACGAAGTGAGACTGATGAGGGCGTATCTTTCGCAGGTGTGGAGCGTGCGCCCTCATCCGTCGTTTTGGCAGACAAATGCCGCCTTGCCCCGGCCGGGGCAAGGCTTTGGGAGGCTGCCGGACAGAATTTGGAGAAAACTATGTCTCAGAAAAATATGGGCCGTCTTGCGCAGGATATGAAGCGCGAGGTCATTGCCATCATCGGCCGGCTGAAGGACCCGCGGCTGGAGGGCGGTCTGCTGACCGTCACCCGTCTGGACGTGACGCCGGATCTGGATGTGGCAAAAGTGTATGTAAGCGTGATGGGCCGCGCAGACGGCCCCAAGCCCGCTATTGAAGCGCTGAACCGTGCCGCAGGCCATGTGCGCACCGAGGTCAGCAAAAAAATGCACATCCGCAAGGCACCCCGCTTCATCTTTGTGGAGGATGACGGTGCCGCCTACGCCGCCCACATCAACGAGCTGCTGCGCAGCCTGAACGTGAACGGCGAGGAAGAAGCACAGCCTGCCGATACCGAACAGACCGAGGACTGACTGCCTTTGCGGAAAGGATGGATCATTGGATGACAGAACAACTGGATGTGCAGCAGATGGCGCAGCGCCTGCTGGCTGCGGACAACATTTTGATTCTGTGCCACAAAAACCCGGACGGTGACACCATCGGCTGCGGCAGCGCCCTGTACTATGCGCTCAAAGCGCTGGAAAAAACAACAGCGGTGCTCTGCTCCGATGCCATTCCGTCCCGCTACGCCTTTACGAATCCACGGCTGTTCAAGGGCGAGTTCGAGCCCCGCACCGTGATCGCGGTGGACGTGGCCGGTTTGCAGCTGTTTGGCGAAAATAACGGTGTGCCGCAGTTTGCACGCCATGTGGACCTGTGCATCGACCACCACGCGGGCAACAACGGCTATGCCGATTTTACCCTTCTGGATGCCAGCGCCGCTGCGGCAGCAGAGCTGCTGTATCAGGTCATCGTGGAGATGGGCGTGACTATCACCCCCCACATTGCAGACTGCCTGTACACCGGCATTGCCACCGACACCGGCTGCTTCAAGTTCTCCTCCACCACAGCCAACACCCACAAGGTGGCTGCAAAGCTCATTGAGGCCGGCTGTCATGTGGAGGAGCTGAACACCCTGCTCTTCGACACCAAGCCCCGTGCCCGCATGGAGGCCGAGCGCATCGCCCGCAACCATCTGGAGTACTATCTGGACGGTCGCTGCGCCCTGATCTACCTGACAAGGGACGAGATCCGGCAGAGCGGGGTAGACCCCGCAGATCTGGAGGAGCTGACCAGCCTACCCATCAGCATCGAGGGGGTCAAGGTGGGTCTGACCCTGCGCCAGCAGCCCGGCGGCAGCTACCGCATCAGCGTGCGCACCGCAAAGGGCGTGGATGCCTGCGCTATTGCCCGGCGTCTGGGCGGTGGCGGCCACACCCGCGCAGCGGGATGTGAGCTGCTGGGCGACCTTGAAAACGCCAAAAATGCGATCCTTGCAGAGGTGGAAGCCGAGCTGGACGCACCGCAGGAGGAAGCATGATGCAGGGCATCCTGATCGTAGACAAGCCCATGGACTGGACCAGCTTTGACGTGGTGGCAAAGCTGCGCGGCGTGCTGGGCACCCGCAAGCTGGGACACAGCGGTACGCTGGACCCCATGGCCACCGGTGTGCTGCCGGTGTTCTGCGGCGGTGCCAGCAAGGCGGTGGATCTGCAGCTGAATCACGACAAGACCTACCGCGCCACCCTGCGCCTGGGCGCACGCACCGATACCGGCGACAGCACCGGCACGGTGCTGGAAACCGCGCCCGTTAACGCTGGAGAAAAGGAGCTGCTGGCTGTGCTGCCGCAGTTTATCGGCCCGCAGATGCAGGTGCCGCCCATGTATTCCGCGGTCAAGATCAACGGCCAGCCGCTGTATAAGCTGGCGCGTGAGGGCGTGACCGTGGAGCGCAAGGCGCGCCCTATTGAGATTTACGGCATCGAGTACGGAGGCAGTCCGGCAGAAAACGAATATGTACTGACGGTGCGCTGCTCCAAGGGCACCTATATCCGCACGCTGCTGGAGGAGATCGCCGCCGCCATGGGGCAGAAGGGCACGATGAGCGCTCTGCGCCGCACTGCTGCCGGTCTGTACACCGAAGCAGATGCCCACACGCTGGAAGAAATTCTTGCCGCAAAGGAGCAGGGAAGCGCTGCACTGGAAGCACTGATGCTGCCGGTGGAAAGCGTGTTCACCCCGCTGCCGCTGCTGGTGGTGGAGCCATGGGTGGAGCAGCACCTGTACAACGGCTGTCCCACCAGCCGCTACCCCGCAGCAGACGGACGCTACCGGGTGCGCAATGCCGCCGGGCAGTTCCTTGGCCTTGCCAACATCACCGGCGGGGTGCTCCGGGTGAAAAAACTGTTCGTGGAACGTAATTGAGCAATAAAGGAAACAAGACCCATGCAGATCATTTCTCAGTTTGCCCCGTTGCCGCTGGCACAGCCCGCAAAGGGTACCGCCGTGGCAATGGGCTACTTTGACGGCATCCATATCGGCCACCGGGCGGTGATCGAAGGGGCTGTGCAGTGGGCAAAGACCCATGATGCAGCTCCGGCGGTGTTCACCTTCCGCCTGCCGGTGGAAAACAAAATGAAGGGCAAGCGCCTGCTTTCCACCGAGGATAAGCACGCTTTGATCCACAGCCTTGGGGTGGAGTATTACCTTACCCCGGACTTTGAGGCGATCAAGGCACTGAGCCCGGAGGAGTTTGTGCGCGGCATCGTGGAAAACTGCCACGCCCGGGCGCTGTTCTGCGGCGAAAACTTCACCTTTGGTGCAAAGGCTGCCGGTACACCGGAGCTTCTGCGCACCCTCTGTGCCCCTCTTGGAGTAGAGGTAGTGGTGGTGCCCATGGCACAGTTTGAGGAAAAGCCGGTGTCCTCCACCCGCATCCGCACCGCGCTGGAGGGCGGGGACATCCCCGCCGCCAACGCCATGCTGGGTATGCCCTATGCCATCCGCTTTGCGGTGCAGCACGGGGCAGGGCTGGGGCACACCCTCGGGGTGCCCACCATCAACCAGCTGTACCCGCAGGGCTTCCAGATGCCCCGCAGCGGCATTTATATCACCCGCACCTGTATCAACGGGGTGTGGTATCCCTCGGCCACCGGTCTGGGCAGCCGCCCGACCGTGAACGATGACGCCACCAAGGTGACCTGCGAGACCTTTATCCCGGGCTTTTCCGGCAACCTGTACGGCACCGACCCGGTGGTGGAGTTCCACGCCTACCTGAGCCCCAGCAAAAAGTTTGATACGCTGGACCAGCTGCGGGATTGCATCAACGATGCCGCCCGCCGCGCACAGGAGTATTTTGCATAACGCCTGAACAGCGGAAAAATTATTTTTATTTGGGGTCGAGAAACGCCTGTGGACGTTTTTCGACCCCTTTTGTCGTGAAGGAAAACAGCATTTCCGGCGTCTGCGGGCAGAAAAAACCGCACTTCGGGCAAAATAGACACATTTCCGTGCAACAATGGCAAATGTTTGTTAAACAATTATCTATCTCATATCCTTGCAATGCACGCAGTTTTTGTTTATAATAGTAGCTGTACGGGGCAACGCCCCGATTGTGAGCGAGACTCTGGTTCAGAATTATAATTTGAGAGGAGTTTTTACCATGGGTTTAGGTAAGAAGACGATCGACGATCAGAACTACTGCGGCAAGAAGGTGCTTGTCCGCTGCGATTTCAACGTCCCGATGAAGGACGGTGTCATCACCAACGAGAACCGCATCAACGCAGCACTGCCCACCATCCAGAAGCTGGTCAACGATGGCGCTAAGGTCATCCTGTGCAGCCATCTGGGCAAGCCCAAGAACGGCCCCGAGGCTAAGTTCAGCCTGGCTCCCGTTGCTGTGGCTCTGAGCGCAAAGCTGGGCAAGACCGTTGTGTTTGCCGACGACGACAACGTTGTGGGCGAGAACGCAAAGGCTGCTGTGGCTGCTATGAACAACGGCGACGTCGTTCTGCTGCAGAACACCCGTTTCCGCAAGGAAGAGACCAAGAACATGCCCGAGTTCAGCAAGGAGCTGGCTTCTCTGGCTGATGCTTATGTGGACGATGCCTTCGGCAGCTGCCACCGTGCACACTGCTCCACCGCAGGTGTCACCGACTACATCAAGGATACCGCTGTCGGCTACCTGATGGAGAAGGAGATCAAGTATCTGGGCAACGCCGTCAACGACCCCGTCCGTCCCTTCACCGCTATTCTGGGCGGCGCCAAGGTTGCTGATAAGCTGAACGTCATCTCCAACCTGCTGGAGAAGGTCGATACCCTGATCATTGGTGGCGGCATGGCTTACACCTTCGTCAAGGCTCAGGGCTACGAGGTCGGCAAGAGCCTGTGCGACGACACCAAGCTGGACTACTGCAAGGAAATGATGGCTAAGGCCAAGGAGAAGGGCGTCAAGCTGCTGCTGCCCGTGGATGCAGTCTGCATCAAGGACTTCCCCGATCCCATCGACGCTCCTGTGGACGTGACCGTGGTGCCTGTCACCGCGATCCCCGCTGACATGGAGGGCTGCGACATCGGCCCCGAGACCATGAAGCTGTTTGCTGACGCTGTCAAGGCTTCCAAGACTGTTGTCTGGAACGGCCCCATGGGCGTGTTCGAGAACCCCACTCTGGCAGCTGGTACTCTGGCTGTTGCCAAGGCTATGGCTGAGAGCGATGCTACCACCGTCATCGGCGGCGGCGACAGCGCAGCAGCTGTGCAGCAGATGGGTCTGGGCGACAAGATGACCCACATCTCCACCGGCGGCGGCGCTTCTCTGGAGTATCTGGAGGGCAAGGAGCTGCCCGGCATCGCAGTCATCCAGAACGCATAATTTTTCCGGCATCACAATGGGTGCGGCGGCATTTACGCCGCCGCATCTTTTCTTTTTGTGCAGGTAATTTGTAAATATTTACGAAGGTAAGGAGAAAATAACAATGGATAAGGCAAAGCGCAAGGCTATTATCGCCGGCAACTGGAAGATGAACAAGACCGCCTCCGAGGCTGCTGTTCTGGTGGACGAGCTGATCCCCGCTGTGAAGGACGCTACCTGCGAGGTGGTCATCTGCACCCCGTTTACCGATCTGGTCACTGCTGTGGCTAAGACCAAGGGCACCAACATCCATGTTGGCGCCGAGAACGTCCACTTTGAGAAGTCCGGTGCTTTCACCGGCGAGATCAGCGCCGATATGCTGGTGGATCTGGGCGTGGAGTACGTCATCGTCGGCCACTCTGAGCGCCGTCAGTACTTTGCAGAGACCGACCAGACCGTCAACAAGCGCGCGCTGGCTGCTCTGAACGCCGGTCTGAAGGTCATCCTGTGCGTGGGCGAGAGCCTGCAGCAGCGCGAGGAGGGCGTTACCGAGGAGCTGGTTCGTATGCAGACCAAGATCGCTCTGCGTGACGTGACCGCAGAGCAGATGGCAAATGTTGTCATCGCCTACGAGCCTGTCTGGGCCATCGGCACCGGCAAGACCGCTACCGCTGATCAGGCAGAGGAAGTCTGCGCTCAGATCCGCAAGGTGGTGGGCGAGCTGTACGGCGAGGCTGTGGCCGAGGCTACCACCGTGCAGTACGGCGGCAGCATGAACGCCAAGAACCTGTCTCTTATACACATCTCCGAGCCCACGAGACGGACTCCTATCT
>ENA-OXVG01000426-OXVG01000426.1-human-gut-metagenome-genome-assembly--contig:-NODE-426-length-11434-cov-9.075578_pt1 | contig 11434 bp, 7 predicted proteins | sample MGYA00249572_ERZ652687 | MGnify/ENA primary metagenome ERZ652687 (study PRJEB26925, sample SAMN05826836) | human gut metagenome | biome: ENVO:2100002; feature: ENVO:00000062; material: ENVO:00002003... | reverse complement strand
GAGATAGGAGTCCGTCTCGTGGGCTCGGAGATGTGTATAAGAGACAGCACTTATAGAACTAGCGGAAAGCCGTTTTACAAAAGATTTTGAAAGCCTCTACACTAATAGGAATCCGCAGGACCGTTTTGGAATACAGTTTTGAAAATTTCACAATTTTAGACAAAAAGAAAAACGGCAAAGCGGATAAAATCCACTTTACCGTTTTAGAAGATATTCTATTACGCTGCGATTGCGTTGGCGTTGACCTGTTCAATGGTCTTGCGAATACCAAGCCATACACTCAAATCTGTAAAGACCTCTACGATGCTTCCCTGATCTGTAAAAGGCGGCTCCTGCAAAACGGAGAGGTCTTTCATCATGCCATTATGTACGATGTACTCGACAATCTGGTTGACAAAGTAAATCTGTCGGCTGTCGAGGTTAGCACCATCCAGATATTGCGAAAATGCAGCTTTCGCCGCAGCCATATCAAGACCAACGATTTCCCGCACGAATTCTCCCAAAGGCTTTGTGCCATATTCGGCTTCATAGTCCTCTTTTGTGCCAACCTCACTCCAAAGAATTTTTTCGAGTTCTTTGACATCTTCGGCAGTAAGCGGGATGTTGCCTTTCAGTTTGGCAATGGCTGCATTATCCTGATGCTGCCGTACATAGTACTCAGCTTTTGCCTTGTAATTTTTCAGATCATCGTTTTCCAGCTCGGCCTCCTTCCATTCTGTCGAAAGAATTTCGTCCGAGAAATCTGTGGTGTACCGTACACGCTCGATGGGAATGTACTTGATCAGGTCACGCAACTCTTTTCGGATGTGCTCAAACTCGTTCACATCGGCAGTTTTGATATAGTCGGTCTGGATAATTTTTTCAAGCAACGCACGTTTCTGATCGATCTCTGGAATATTGGACACGCTCGCAACCGCTTTCGCTTTTTTCAGCAGCTCGTTGCGGCCATGAGTGTACGGCTTCCCAGCAAGGTATGCCAATTCGATGCCATACAGCAATGCATCAAAACGAAGTGCTTTCGGGTCATCCGGCTCCGGTTCAATCAAGGGCGCAAGTTCCTCCCGGGCAATCAAGGTGTCTGCATACGTTAGAGCATTGTAACTGTTTTTATCCGCATACAACTCGACATACTTCAAATGCTGTTTGACTGCAAAGTTGTCACGATTCAGCTTTTGCACCTGACTGACCATGTGCTCCACCAGTGAAGTACGGAACGCTTTCAGTTCTTCCGTTTGGAACTGCATATTCTGCAATTTATACGCAATTTCAAACTGCAGGCCGAAAATCGCGCCCTGAACGGCAATCATATTCGGGGTGGCATTTCCTTTGTTCATGCGGAAAAATTCAAAATTTCCGCAGAAGTCAAAAATGTAAAACTTATTCTTGTCCTCACCATCCAGAAGTCCCGGACACAGGCGTGTACCGCGTCCGATCATCTGCCAGAACTTTGCCTTGCTTAGAACCTTTTTGAAAAAGACCAGATTCAGAACCTCCGGCACATCGATGCCAGTGTCCAGCATATCCACCGAAATGGCAATCTGCGGCAACTTCTTCGGGTCTGAGAATTCGTCAATGGCACTCTGCGCATAATTGAGCCGATTGTCGATCACCATGGCGTAGCCGTTCAGGTGAGGATATTCCTGATTGAACACTTTGAGGATTTCCTCTGCATGATCGTGGCTCTTGGCAAAAATAATCGTCTTGCCGATCTTACTGCCGTAGTCGATTTTCAAGGCGTTCTGCATCACGACATTCAGGACCTGCCGGATGGTGTCCTTGTTGAACAGCCAACTGTTCAGAGCAGATGCATCAATGCTGGCCGGCAGGTTGCCGTTTTCATCCTCAAAAGTGTTTTCGTAGGCTTCCCGTTCTTCGTCCGAAAGCTCATCATAGGTGATGCCTTTCTTCATGAACTTTACTTCGCTCTCCACCGAGAGGAAGTCAACCAGAAAGCCATCCTTGACGGCCTGCGCCAGCTCATAGCCATAGGTGGGCACACCGTTTTCGAGGTCAAAGATCTCGTAGGTGTTTTTGTCGATTTCATCTTTGGGTGTGGCAGTCAGGCCAACCAGCGGTGCATCGAAATAATGGAAGATGTCGCGGTATTTATTGTAGATGGAGCGGTGCGCTTCATCGCAGATAATTAAATCGAAATGACCACAGGTGAATAACTTGCCCTCTGCATCGTGAACGGAATCAATGCAGTTCATCATGGTCTGATAGGTCGAGAACACGCAGTGTGCTGTAAAGTTGTCTTTGTCCTCGCAGAGATTCGTTACGGAAAGCTCCGGCAGGAGGTTGACAAAGCTGCGCTTTGCCTGGGTCACAAGGCTGTTGCGGTCAGCCAGAAACAGCACGTTTTTGACCCAGCCATGCTGCAATAATACATCCACCAGTGCAATGACGGTACGGGTCTTGCCGGAGCCTGTTGCCATAACAAGCAGAGCCTTGCGGCGGTTCTTGCGGCCAAAGCTGTCACAAACCGCCTTGATGGCACCCTCCTGATAGTACCGTCCGGCAATGTTTTTGTTTACATCCACATTGGCAAGGCTGGTGCGCATTGCTTGCAGATTGAACCATTTTTCAAGGTCGCGCTTGGAGTAAATGGAAGCGACCTTGCGCTCGGGATAGATATTGTCCACAATGCGGGTGTCGAAACCGTTGGTCAGGAATACCACCGGGCGGCGGCCAAACTGCTTTTCGAGAATATCTGCATACAGCTTTGCCTGCTGACGGCCTACTGCAACATCCTTACAGGTGCGCTTTGCTTCGATCACAGCCAGCGCACGGCCATCATCGCCGTACAGGACATAATCTGCATAGCCGGTGCCGCTCTTGTTGGGCATCCCGGGCAGAGGGACCTCGTTGACCCAGTTTTTGCCCTCGACCCACCCGGCATCGGTGAGCATGGAGTCGATATACAGTTTCCGGGTCTTGTATTCCGAAAGTTCCAGCGGCTTGGGTACATAGGTGGGCTGCTGCGTTTCGCGGCGGGCGGTCAGCTGCGCCTTGAGCTCAGCGTTTTCTTTGATAAGTGCATCCAAATCCACATCCGGCAGGGCGGGCTGTGCAACGGGTGCAGCAGGCTGTTGTGTGAGCAGGGAAGCGTCAAATTTCTTTTCCTGATAGCTTGTTCCATAGCAGTACGCTACGAAATCAAGGAACAGAAACAGGTTTTCGAGGCAAAGTTCCGCCTGTTCCCGGCTGATGCTGCGGCTTCCGTGGGCGGCATCATTGCCGCGCTTGCGAATAAAATCCATCCGCCGCCACAAATCATCGTCTACAATGTCGTGAAATTCTTCGGTGCTCATCAGGCTGATGAGCTTATCATCCCACGGCTTGACGAGGGAGCTGTCCACCGAATACATCCATTTGACTGCAAATTCCATGGCACGGCGGCAGTCCAGCACAGCGGTGGCCGCATCAATGGGCAAAATCCTCTCCGCAGCGATCGCGGCATCCGCAAAGCCGGAAAACTGCGGGTCGTCTTTCAGAAAGTCAAAGTTGGTCAATTCTCACACCTCCCGGCTTCTATTTTGAACGATTTTCAGCCAAAATGCAAGTGCTTTGCGCAAAAAGTTCTGCGAGCAATTTTGATTTGTCTACCTCGGCTACAAAGGCAGCAAACTGGTTTTGGAGGGGCAGAGGGGGAATTACGACAGGTAACGCTCTGAGCTGGCGCATATTGATACTTGCAATACCTGTTGTCTGTTTGGCGCAACCCAAAAAGTAACGCTTTGCTTTTTGATGTTGCAGATATTCAGCAAAGTAAGCGGGCAAAAGTTCACTCTCGTACAGCCGCACACGGAAAATGTGATTTTGATGAATGGAATTTTCTAATGGGTTTTTGATAATAGCACCACGACCTACTTTGTCGGGATCGCCGCCCTCAGTCATTAAAATATCATCTGGCATTAAACGATACTGTTCAATTTCCTGCTTTGTTGCCAAAATCGTTTTGATCGTAGTCCAGTCGATATACCCGCTTTTTACATTTGAAACTGCCATATACGGAACTTCGATCAATCCCGTTTCCGTTGTTTTACGACCCTTTGTAATTCCAGAAACGATATCCGCAAGACCTTCCAATGGCTTTTCGGGCCATTCTAAGGAGTTCAGTAGCATATCCCCAAACATCTCGACAAATCGAGCTTTGATAAGTTCATCCAGCTTGGTGAGCTGCCGCTCCCGATATGCAACGGCATCGCGCACATGGTCGAGGGTTTCGCAAATATGCTGTTGCTTTCGATAGGAAAGCTTTGGAATATCGACACTTTTTACATAGTTGTCTACTTGCAAATTATGAAGCCCAGTTGTCCTGTTTTCAAATGCTCTCGTTCCACCATTGCGATAATACGCATAAAGGGCATAGAAAACATACTTAGGCAACCATTCTTCTGGGTTTTGAACGCGAAGCAATCCGGTGAAATTGTTAAAGAGGTATTTGTTTTCTTCACCCTCGAAGAAAATCACACGACCGACAGGCTGCTTATCACTTCCACCTGATTTCTCAATGATAACATCACCATGTCTCAAGTACTTTTCCGCAATGTTTTTCTTTGAAATCGAACGAGTTACGACATTTTTATAGTTTACAAAGCCTTCATTGGTGAAATTCGTAGTTCTGAGCACAGGAATACCTGTACCAGTATCGTCATCTTGACCCCACTCGCCTGAAATAGCCTTACCTGTTATCTCTAATAGCTTAGCCATCTGTCTCTCCCACAAATTAGAAGTTGCCTTTTCAGGCGATAAACTTCTGGTGGGAGGTCTTGACGTTGTTCTGATTCACGATTGCATACTGCATGGTGGTGCCGATCTGCGAATGACCGAGGATTTTCTGCACCTGCTCAATGGGCATTCCCTTGTCGATGGCGCGGGTAGCCATGGTGCGGCGGAATTTATGCGGGTGGATCTTGTCCAGATTCAACTCCCGGCCCAACTCCCGCAGACGGATCTCCACGCCGCTGATCTTCAAACGGTCAAAGGGTGCGTCCAGTGTTACAAACAACGCCGGGTTTGCATCGGTGCGGGAGCGCAGATAGTCCTGTAAATGCAGCTTTGCCTTGGCATCAAAATAAACCCGGCGCTCCTTGTCGCCTTTGCCGAACACTACACACTCGCGGGCTTCAAAGTCGATTTCTGAAATGTTCAGATTCACCAGCTCTCCCACACGAATGCCAGTGGAATACAACAAATCAATCATGGCAAGGTCGCGCGCACACTTGCAGTTATCCCGCAGGCGTTCAATAGCTTCGTCCGAGATGGTTTCCTTCACGGGCTGTTTGGTCTTGATTTTATGGATGCGGCGCATGGGGCTTTTGAGGATGTAGTCCTCTTCTTCCAGCCACGAGAAAAAGCTGGAAATATTCCGGCGCACATTGTCGATGGTCACTTTGCCGCAGTTGTTGATCTTCTGATATTCCACCAGATACCGTCGGATCTCTTCGGTGGTCATCTTGCGCAGGGGCGTGTCTACGGTTTGCAGCAGCCGCTCCACGGTAACGCGGTAATACTGAATGGTGCGCTCAGAGCAGCCCTCGATTTTCTTGGCCTCAAGGAACAGCTTCAGATATTCCTCGTTGGAGATCTGCTCTTTCTGCGCTTCGGATTCGGAAAACGTCTGCAACAGCACCTCTTGCAGCTTTTTCATCTGCGCAACATTCAGGTACTCTGCCATCTCGTTGATGATCTTCACGATTTTGTCTTCCATATTGGCGCACTCCTTTTCTGGTGTACCAACATCCTGCTCCGGCAAAGTGCCCGTTGTTGCTTATTATCAGCCAAAATACTGTTGCATCAGGCTGTCAAAGAGTAATTGTGTCTGGTCAAGGGCTTTCTGCACTTCAACTTTTGATTTGTCGGTTTGCTTCTTTAGATCAACAAATTGTTCCTGTAAAGCGATAGGCGGAATATATAAACCGATGTTTTGCATTTCTTTAGCGTTGATATTAGCTTGTCCGATGGCAGTTTTGCACATTCCGAGCAGCATTTGCTTTGAAAAGGCCGTGTTTAGAAAGGCGACTAGAAATTCAGGCAGAATACGCTCGTTGACACGAACTCTAATGACAAAGCCAGCAAGAACCATCATGTCATCTCGATTATAAACACACGTTTTTCCAACGAGCTCTTTGCTATTTGTACGGTTAAACAATACGTCACCACGCTGAACGGTACACTTATCCAGTTCGCTATCAGGAACATCTATCCGTTTGGTGTCAGTTAAATCTAGTTCTCCAGCATATGTAATATTGTTCATTCTCAGATATGGATATTTTCCGCCTTCAACAGCAGGTCGGCTAGAGCCATATCGCACATTAGAAACAACATCTTGTATTTTTCCAGTATTCCACCCAAACGGATTGTCAGGATACGTTCCAAACATCTCCACAAATCGAGCTTTAATAAGCTCGTCCAGCTTGGTGAGCTGTTCTTTTCGGAATAGGATTGAATTCTCTACATTTGAGAGAACGCTTGCAATGTTTTTCTGAGCATCAAGAGGTACTAACAATACTTCTGTATCAGTCAATGTACTTTTGCTAATGGCTTTGAATGTGCTTCCCGTGCCCTTCACATTCAAATCACTAACTTTTGATTGAATAGCGTACCATAAATATTGGGGGTCGCAAATATTTTCGTTAACTCGAATCGCAGCCAAGCCTCTCCCAATGCAGCAGTCTTGGTCTGCAACATTCATTGCTCCAATCGGTGCACGAACAGAAATTAAAATGTCGCCCGTGTGTGCTATTTTAGTTGGCTCGCTACACCACACTCTAACAGCCGGATGCAACCGTCCAAAATCTGCATTCCCCTGAAAAAATGGGAGTCCTCTCCCGACTTCATTGTATGTGGCTGAATCTGGGGACTGTCCCATGTTCACCGTACAAATATCGCCTAATTTTGCCATCTGTTTCTCCCACAAATTAGAATTGTTTCATTTCAAAAGTTCTTCCAAAGCGTCCATCTCTGCGTCAATCTTCTTTTGTAAATCACGCAGCTGTGCCATAATTTCCTGTGTGGAAGGATACTCTACCGGCACATACTCGGTCTTTTTATACTTGTTGATGGACAAATCATAGTCGTTGCCCGCAATCTCGTCTTTCGGCACAAAGAAGCTCTGTTCGGTGCGCTCACGGGTGGCTTCAGCCTCCCGGTTGTGGAAGCGAGCGATAATATCGGGGATGTCGTTTTCCGTGGTCGTGCTGCGCTTATCGTCCAGCGAGAAGCCGTCGGCCTTCATATCGTAGAACCAGACGTTATCGGTGCCACCGTGGCCGGTCTTGGTGAAAATCAGGATGGCAGTAGAAACGCCCGCATAGGGCTTGAACACGCCGGAGGGCATGGAAATTACGGCTTCCAGACGGTTGTTCTCGATGATCTCCTTGCGAATCGCCTTGTGTGCAGTGGAAGAGCCGAACAGAACGCCATCCGGGACGATGCAGGCACAGCGTCCGCCGACCTTCAGCATCCGCAGGAACAGAGCGAGGAACAGCAGCTCGGTCTTTTTGGTCTTGCAGAGCTTGAGCAGGTCGGTGGAAACAATGTCGTAGTCCAGACTGCCCTTGAATGGGGGATTTGCCAGAATCAGGCTGTATTTGTCCTTGTCGGGGTTCTGGTCGCTCAGGCTGTCGCGGTACTCGATGAACGGGTTGTCCACGCCATGGGTCATCATGTTCATAGCACCGATGCGCAGCATGGTGCGGTCCATATCGAAGCCGTGGAACATGTGGTTCATGTAGTGGTCTTTGTTTTTGCGGTCAAAAAACACTTCCTGCTTGCGATTTTCACGCAGATATTCGCCAGCGGCCACAAGGAAGCCAGCCGTGCCGCAGGCCGGGTCGCAAATCACATCATCAGCGCGGGGCTGCATCAGGTCAACCATCATGCGGATGATGTGGCGCGGCGTGCGGAACTGACCGTTGACACCCGCCGTTGCCAGCTTGGAAAGCAGGTATTCGTAGATATCGCCGCGAATGTCAGTGTTGGAAAGCTGCGCCGCCTGCTCATACATTCCGTCCATGGCGGTCACGATTTTATCCAGCATCAGCGGCGTGGGCACTTTGAAAATGGCATCACCCATGTACTTGGCGTAGGCACTGTCCTTGTCGCCGTGCAGATTCTTGATGAAGGGGAACACCATCTCCTGCATGGTGGAGTACATTTTGCCTGCCGGGAAATCGTGGAAAACGCTCCATTTGAGCTGTGTACCGTCCACAGTACGCTCCCCGACCTGCACCTCGCCCGCAAAGATGCTCTTGTAGGGCAGACCCAGCATAGCGGCTTCTTTGGCGTGGGTGTTGTCGCTTTCATCGAGGTCGTGAATGAACATCAGATAGGTCATCTGCTCGATCACATCCAAGGGATTCGTCAGGCCGCCCGTCCAGAAAATTTCCCACAGGCTGTCAATTTTGCTTTTCAGTTCTCCGGTTACCATGTATGTTCCTCCTGCGTGTCGAGAAAATAAGCCCGACAAACAATAATTTGTTATACTGTTATTATACCGTTTCTTCGGGATCGGTTCAATCTGCAAAAGGGGGAAGCCCGGAGTTTTCTACATTGTATGAATTTGATGTTGAAAATTCGATGTTTCGTCCTATTGACGGTTTTGTGCAGAGCAGCTATAATATAATCGATATTATCATAATTCAAATTATATTAAGCGAGAGGTGCACGGTATGGACTTCATCGGCAGAACATCCGAACTGGCAACGCTGAATGCGGAGCTAGAGCGCGGCAGCGGCTTTGTGGTGATTTACGGCAGGCGGCGCGTTGGAAAAACAACGCTGATCAAAGAGTTTATCAAAGACAAACGCGCATTCTACTTTTTGGCAACCACAGAAAGTGAAGCCCAGAGCATGAAGCGGTTTGCCGGAGTGCTTTCCCGTACCACGAAGAATCCCATGCTCAGCAAGGTCACATTCACCGACTGGCTGGATTTATTCCAAGTGGTAGCAGATGACCACCCGGACGAGAAAAAGGTGCTTGTCATTGACGAGTTTCCGTATCTGGTCAAGACAAACCCGGATTTTCCGTCCATCCTGCAAAACGCATGGGATGAAGTGCTGAAAGACCACAATGTGATGCTAATCCTCTGCGGTTCCCTGATCAGCATGATGAAAAAGCACGCTCTAGCCTACGACAGCCCGCTCTATGGCCGCAGAACGGCACAGATTCGGCTGATGCCGCTGCAATTCACGGACGTGTATGCGGCGCAAAACCTGTCGTTTGAGCAGGCTGTGGAGCAGTATGCCATCACGGGCGGCGTACCGAAATATATGGAGTTTTTCCAGACGGACGAGCCGCTGGTGGAGCAGATTCGGCGTGTGGTACTGTCAAAAAATGGCTTTTTGTATGAAGAACCGGATTTCCTGCTCAACGAGGAAGTGCAGACGCCTATCAACTATTTTTCTGTGCTAAAAGCGATTTCGGACGGCAACCACAAGCTGAACAAGATCGGTATGACGATGGAGCAGGACACGTCAGCTATTACGCCGTACCTGAAAACACTGATCGACCTTGGTTTTGTTATCAAGAACGTTCCCATCACCGAAAAGAATCCAGAGCGTTCCCGGAAAAGCCTGTATTATGTCTCGGACAACTTCATCCGCTTCTGGTTCCGCTATGTGTACCCGTTCAAGGGGGAGTTGGAACTGGATAACCAGCAGATCGTGCTGGACGAGATGGGCAAAGACTTTAAGCAAAAGTTCGTGGCTTTCGCTTATGAGAGCATCTGCCGGAACATCTTTGCGGAACTGTGCCGAAAGGGGCAGATCGACTTTGCGCCTTCACGCATTGGCTCATACTGGCGCAATGATAATGAGGGCGATACGGAAATTGATGTTGCGGCTGTGGACAACCAGCACAAACGGCTGTTCCTCGGTGAGTGCAAGTACCATGCGAAACCTGTGGATGTGGCGGTCTACTCTGCTTTGCAGGAAAAGGGGCAGTCCAAAGAACTTACAACGGCGTTTAAGGGCTACGAAATTGTGTACGGGCTGTTCTCCAAGAGCGGCTTTACAGATCGACTGGTGGAGATGGCTGCAGAGAATCCGAACTTGATTTTGATTCAGGAAGACACTGTTTATGAGAACAATATAATTTGAATTATCATAATTAGGATTATATTGTTTGGATATGTCCTGCGTACTATGTTTAGCGAGCAAGCATATCCCGTGGAGTGCGGGAACTCGCTATATTTTTGTAAAAAGTATCGACATTGACGAAGAAAGTATCGCTTTCGATATATTGCGTTCCCCAAAAGTATCGACTTTCGATTGAGCATATTATCGTGTATCGCGTTTTTTCCTTGCAATGCCACATCAACGGTGTATAATACTTTTAGAGGATAGCGGCGTTGACCAGCTATCGGTGGCATTGAAGCAATAGACTGGTTCGGCATCAGCCTGTTGTAGAGCCAAACCGTGGGTTCAGCGATAACCACAAGCCGAATAGATTCACTCGAATCGAACGAAAACGCAAAATGCCCGCTCACCGTGGAGATTTAGCTCCAGAGGTGGGCGGATATTTTTGGTTATTCAGCGGAGAACTGGACAGCAACAAAATAAAAGGGACACCTACAACACCGTAGTGCTGTCCGATGTCCCTCGCGACTGATTTTATCGTTGTCCGCCAACCTCAGGCCCTTACGTCCTGCATCTCTTTCGGGTTTTATCATTGCCCGCCAACCTCAAGCCCTTACGTCTTGCATCAGATCGGATTTTAGGTGTCAGCCACACCAGCGGAGTGACGTCCGCTTTCCATTCAAGATTATATTCAATTTACACCTCAATAGCAATGCCCCATACAAAAGTTTAGCGAGGTGAGTATATCCTATGAGGTACGGAAAGTGTGGAAAGTAATGCGGAAAGCGCAGAAACTTGCCATATAAAAAGTGGAAACTTCATTCCCCAAATGGCAACCTCCATGCTAAAAGTGGCAAGTGACATATACAAAATGCCATTATACAGAAATGTCCACTCCCCTGAGAACTTCTCAGACGAGTGGGCATTCTTCTTCCTATATATCAAATATACCTTTGTGGTCACTCAAATCGCCACCAAGTCATGGATCAAAAATCATCATTTTTTATTTGTCCCAGCGTAAGTGCACGGTTTTTGCACACTTTTTGCACACCGGCGGGAAAGCCGTATTTTTCCTTGCATTGTCTGCATTCTGTGCATCGTGGCGGAACTTGTCGGGGCAAAGCCCCTCCATCTTGCTGCGCAAGACCGCTCCGTCGCTTAAAAGCCCCACTGGGGCTTTCATTGCTGCGCTGCGCTTGCAAACGCGAATTTTCTTACCTCCCCCGCGATACACCATTCAAAAAAGGCCGCCGCACAAAGCACTGTGCGGCGGCCTTAAAATTCGAACGCGTATTGCTATAAAAGCTGTCTCTTATACACATCTGACGCTGCCGACGATATGCAGTGTGTAG
>ENA-OXVG01000409-OXVG01000409.1-human-gut-metagenome-genome-assembly--contig:-NODE-409-length-11766-cov-14.404577_pt1 | contig 11766 bp, 9 predicted proteins | sample MGYA00249572_ERZ652687 | MGnify/ENA primary metagenome ERZ652687 (study PRJEB26925, sample SAMN05826836) | human gut metagenome | biome: ENVO:2100002; feature: ENVO:00000062; material: ENVO:00002003... | reverse complement strand
ATGTGTATAAGAGACAGCATTTAAAGCGTACACGTTTCTATGTAATGATGTATCACGTGAACCAAGGCATGAGCAGTCCGAATTACTTTCTGTCTCCTCACTACCCCATCAACCCACGTGTGCTGAAATTCGGTCTTTCATGGAATTTCTATGATTAACAAAAACTATACGACTTATGGTATCACGCCCCAAATTGAGACTGTTCAGATATTTAGTGCCAGTGATTATTGTATTGGCATTTATCTTCTCTTTCCGTCAATGCGGCAAGCAGGAAAAACCTGCGGGACATCCGCGTGATTATGCTGCCATTGCCAAGGAGGGTATCATACGTGTAGCTACCGAATATAATTCCATCAGTTTTTATGTAGACAGTGACACCGTTTCCGGTTTTCATTACGAACTGATACAGGCATTCGCCCGGGACAAAGGACTCAAAACCGAAATAACACCTATTATGAGTTTCGAAGAGCGGTTGGAAGGATTAAGCGAGGGACGTTATGACGTGATTGCTTATGGCATATTAGCCACCAGCAAGTTAAAAGACTCTCTGCTTCTCACCTCTCCCATTTTCCTCAACAAGCAAGTGCTGGTGCAACGCAAAGAAATTGGAGAGAATGATTCACTCTATATCCGCACCCAACTGGATTTAGCCCAGCGAACACTTCATGTCGTAAAAGGCTCCCCCTCTATTTTGCGTATTCAGAATCTAGGCAATGAGATCGGAGATACTATCTACATCAAGGAGATTGATAAATATGGTTCCGAACAATTGATATCAATGGTAGCGCATGGAGACATCGACTATGCCGTTTGCGACGAAAGCATCGCACTGGCAGCAGCAGATTCGTTGCCGCAAATAGATATTAATACAGCTATCAGCTTCACGCAGTTCTACTCATGGGCAGTCAGCAAACAATCCCCCGTCTTACTTGATAGTTTGAATACATGGCTGGATAAATTCCAAAAAGAGAAAGAATACCAGAAGATTTATAAAAAATACTATGACAAAGAATAACCTCATCACTTTACAGGTCAGAAGAAAACAATCAAAAACAGAATGTAAGATGGATATATTCATGTCTATTTCCAGAAATAAACTCCCAAAGACTTGACTTCCGCTTTCGAATATCGTATCTTTACAGAGTTAATGATAAAGTAGTTTCAATTAAACTACACGCAAAGGAGGGAATCGCGATTCTCTCCTTTCTTTTTATCCATCCGGGAAAAACCTCTCTCCGCCCCGGCATTTCTTTTCGCTTAGCCTAGTGGTTACGGTTCTTCAGCCGGAGGATCAGCAGTGTTCACCTTACTTCTTACCGAAATGAAGTATATATCCGCCTCAAACGGACGTTCTGTTTGCCAGAAACAGAGCCTCTGTTCGGGTAAAACAGAGCTTCTATTGAAACAAAACACAATGTCTGTTTTACAACTGTCCCCGCTAAGTTAATAATCAATAAAGTTGCTCTTGACAAAAAATAGCTTTATCTTTGGGGGTTGTTAGAATAGACACAATAGGTATATATTATGAGTGAAAAGATTATCAAATGGGGCTTCATTGGTTGCGGAGAAGTAACCAAGACAAAAAGCGGTCCCGCTTTCCAGAAAGTAGAACATTCGGAAGTCGTAGCCGTAATGAGTCGTGACGGTGCGAAAGCGAAAGCGTATGCCAAAGAGAGAGGAATCAAAAAGTGGTATGACGATGCACAGGAATTGATAGATGATCCGGAAGTAAACGCTGTCTATATCGCCACTCCTCCTTCTTCACATGCTACGTATGCCATTATGTCCATGAAAGCAGGCAAACCGGCCTATATTGAGAAACCAATGGCTGTGACGTACGAAGAATGTACGCGCATCAACCGCATATCCAACGAAACGGGAGTTCCCTGTTTCGTTGCTTACTATCGCCGTTATCTCCCCTATTTCCAGAAAGTAAAGGAATTGGTAGAGAACAGGACTATCGGTAATGTCATCAATGTGCAGATTCGTTTTGCCCAGCCGCCACGCGATCTGGATTACAATCGCGATAATCTTCCCTGGCGTGTGCAGGCTGACATTGCCGGAGGTGGCTACTTCTACGACCTTGCTCCGCATCAAATTGATTTGTTGCAGGATATGTTCGGTTGTATCCTCGAAGCAAGCGGTTATAAGAGCAATCGGGGTGGACTTTATCCTGCTGAAGATACATTAAGCGCCTGTTTCCAATTTGATAGCGGATTGGTTGGTAGCGGTTCCTGGTGTTTCGTAGCCCATGACTCTGCCCGCGAAGACCGTATTGAAATTATCGGTGACAAGGGAATGATTTGTTTCTCTGTCTTTACTTATGAGCCTATCGGCTTACATACCGAAAAAGGACGGGAAGAAATCTGTATCGGTAACCCGGAACATGTGCAACAACCTCTTATTCAGGCAGTGGTCGATCACTTGTTAGGTAAGTCGGTTTGCTCCTGCGACGGAGAAAGTGCAACGCTCACTAACTGGGTAATGGACAAGATATTAGGTAAACTATAACCCGAAAATAAGCAAAAAAAAGTATCATTTTCTTGCGAAGTTTACTGATACTGTTAAAAAATTAATAAGAATATTCCATTGTATATTGTTAGTTTTTTCTATCTTTGTAAAAAGAAGCAAAGAGAAAATGAAACTAACAATATATTTTTTGTGCCATGACTAGAGAAGACTTAATGCGGAAAGCAATTGAGCTCTCCAAAGAAAATGTTGAAAATGGTGGAGGTCCTTTCGGTGCTGTGATTGCCACAAAAGAGGGGGAAATAGTTGCAACAGGAGTAAATCGTGTTACGGTATCTTGTGACCCAACTGCTCATGCCGAAGTGAGTGCGATACGTGCCGCAGCTGCCAAACTCGGTACTTTTAATCTTAGCGGATACGAAATCTATACTTCCTGCGAACCTTGCCCGATGTGCCTCGGTGCTATTTACTGGGCGCGTTTGGATAAGATGTACTATGGAAACAATAAGACCGATGCCAAGAATATTGGCTTCGACGACTCTTTTATCTATGACGAACTGGAACTGAAGCCTGAAGACAGAAAGCTTCCTTCCGAAATCTTATTGCATAATGAAGCCCTTACTGCCTTCAAAGCCTGGGCGGCCAAAGAAGACAGAGTAGAATATTAAAACCCTCTCACTATTATTAACCTATTAATTACCCCTCAAATGAAAAGAAAAAGCCTTTTATTTGTTATGGCATCAGTATGCCTGTTCAGTTGTCAACAACAAGACGAACTGCAAGACCCCAGTAAAGAAGGTATCCACTTTCTTACTACTGTCGACAATGAAAGTATCACTGACGCTGTTACTCGTAGCAGCAGTAACCTGTCACTCCCTTTAAAAAGTAGTTTTTCAGCTGGAGACGTCATTTCAATGTCCGTTTCCGAGCAGGAATATCAGCCTTTTACCTTGGGAGTAGATAACCAAAATTGGAGCGAGACAGCTACAGATTCGGAAGCTGTAACTTTCTATGCTCATTATCCCGAATTGTCCGGTGATGTAACGACTAGATCCCTCTTTAGTCGCTACCGTGACATCAAAGGCGGTTTAGAATATTTGTTCGGCACAGCCCAAGCCAGCAAAGGTTCTAGCAATGTAGCCCTTACATTCAAACGAATGACTGCGCCCGTTATTCTACTTGATGAAAAAGGCAACCCGTACGAAGGTAAAGCAATCGTTAAACTTTTCTTGAAGAACAAAGGTGTGCAGGATCTTTTCAACGGTAAAATCGAAGCTGACAAGAATGCAACCCCGGAATATATCAGTATCCGGAAAATTTCAGAAGGTATCCTGACTAACTTGATTCCACAGATAATCAAGGCTGGTGAAAAGATTGGTTCTGTAATTGTAGACGATAAGGAAGAACCTATCATCGCAGATCAGGATATTACCATAGAAGCCGGAAGTCCTGTTACGATGAGACTTTACGGAGGCCGTGGAATTATTGATGAACGGACTCCGTTACGCAGATAAAACAAAAGAATAACAGTGTGATACTAATAAAAATCCCCGGAACCGCTGTAGACACTCAGCATTCCAGGGATTTTTTACACACAAAAGTTATTATTGAAATTGAAAACTGTCTTTGCTAGATTAGAAGCGCATACCTACGGTTAATAGTACTTGACTACGTTTATTAGTTACCTTAGTTGCATTTGGCACAATGATTGTTTCAAAGTTTTCTCCTATTTCATTATAGAAAGGATAAAAGTCCTCCTTATAAGTATGGAACTGATAAGCTAAGTCAGCATAGAAAACAGATCCTTTATATCCCAGTCCTACTGTATAATTATTGGTTCCTTTCAAGTTAGAGAATTCTGTACTTGTACTGATACTGTTAAGTGCAATTCTCTTAAATGTATCGTCATACATTGCTGCTGTCATATAATTATATCCTAAACGAAAAGAGAATTCAGGTGCAAGTTTAATTTCAGCACCAACGCGTAATGTATGTACTCCTTTCAATCCCGTTTTTATTTGAGATGTTTCATTCTCCATTTTCAGGCCATCATCATATTTCAGTTTGGCTGAAGAATAATCACTATATTCATATTCTGCTCCTAATGCTACAGAACGACCAATGGTATACCCCAAGCTTAAATTATATTTCCAAGGAGTTACTAATTGATATTTAGTTTTTGATTCACCAGGGAATTCCATCGTATCATATTCAAACAATTCATCCTTTTCAATGATTCCGTTACTATTCATATCAATATCAGAAGTCATGATGGCGGAAGTTCGGTCTTCCAAATTAAACCATGTAGGTGTGTGTATTGCAGCACCGATACGGAATGAAGAGGATTCAAATGGACGTACAATCACTCCTAACTTAAAATCAACTCCCGTTCCACTTGTATCAAACCAATTCTCTAAAGAATAGGTTGAAACGTCTCCCTCATAACTTTCCCTATAAATAGAATTTCTTGAATAATCTACACTATAAGCTCCTATCGTAGCACCCAAGTAAATGCGATCATAAAAGTTTAGCGCAACATTAAAGTCATAGGAATGTAACCCACCTCTTTCTTTAGATGTATAGGCTCCCTGCACCGGCAAATAAATAGGTTCACCTCCCTCACCCACCATATAACCCACATTACTGGCATATTGATCATTATTTTCACCATTATCGCCCACTGCTCCAATCACTCTAGTCCGAAGAGCCATAGCGCCTAACCACGGTGCAGCATCGATACCTCCATCAGTAAAAGCGGCATTAGAGCTCAAATATCTTTCAGTAAGCCCATGGGATAAAGTAGCAAAAAAGTCACTTTGTGACAATGGTCCTTCCGAATCTTCTATCAATCCATTCATTACCATATTTTTATCAAAAGACTTTACCTTACGATAATTAAAACCAAAGTTCACAAACCGCAAAGGTGTTTCGTTTCCGATACGGCTTGATATAACAAAACCGATATTATCAAATGAACCAAACAACTTATCTTGTTCATTTTTGCTGCCGTTCATAGTAGACTTCATTCCAATATTACTGAAACCAAATGAAGTCATTACGTCACTGCTTCTGTATATTCCGATACCTGCCGGATTGGTCCCCATAGTTGATATGTCACCGCCTAGTGCTCCCATGGCCCCTCCCATGCCGACAAATCGTGCAGTTCCATTCAAATCATTCCCCATAAACCGGGCTGCATCGTATAAGCTCTGTGCACTTACGATAGTACTACCAACCAAAGTACACAGTATCACTATTGTAAATCTTATATTTTTCATAAATATATCTTATTAATAATACCCAATCATTATCATCTTCTTCGACTTCCACCGCCACCAGAGGAACCGCTAGAACGAGAACTTCCACCACCACTTGAGTAACCACTCGAGCGAGACGATGAAGACTGACTCGGTGAGTAGCTGGAACCTGATGAAGAGCGACTTGGAGAATAAGTAGAACTAGAAGAAGAACGGCGACTACTACTATTATCTGGTGAATAACTCCGTGGAGTCGTAGAACTTCCACGGTTATATGTAGAAGAAGAACGACTGCTACTGCTATTCGTTGTTCCATAAGTTCTGCGAGAAGAAGAGTTGGAACGACTGCTATCATATGTCGAACTGCTACGTGTACTGCTCGGACGAGTGTAAGTAGAACTCCTACGGGAAGAGTTTGAGCCTGTGGTAGTCCCCACTCTTGTATTCGTACGATTACCTACAGTTCTTCTGGAAGAAGAATCATAAGTTGTGCTGCGACGTGCAGATTGGCTTACACCTTCTCCATTTGTACGACGTGTACCAACTGTTGTACCGATTCTGCGGTCACTACTTGTTGGGTAAGAAGAACGGCGTGCACTTCCAACACTGTTTCCAAAGTTAGAACGACGATTATTATAATAGGTATTACGTGCCCAATGGTTTCCACCTCCGCCCCAGCCCCAGCTAGGACCACCGTGCCAGTGGTGGTGATGTCCCCAATAACCGCCGCCATACCAGCCACCCCAGTAGCCGCCATACCAGCCGCCCCAATAACCCGGAGAATATCCCCAAGCGTAGTAAGGACGATTCCATCCCCAGCCATAGTTCCATCCCCAGCCGTAAGAGCCATAACGCCAATCCCACCAGAGTGGATTACTGAATGTCGGGAACGCATAAGCATACATACCGTCGGTATATACATTCCAGTCCCATGAATTCGGACCGTAAACTACATCCCAATACAACGGGCTGCTGATGCTGATAGCAAAACGAGGATTGCGGAAACGGATGATACGTTCAGCGTATTCATAGTCGTCTTCCGTACCATTGAATTCGCCTGTCACCCATTCTCCGTCCAAATCCGGATTAGATTTTTCTTTTATATATAAGGTATCATTATCCATTACGAATTCATTATCACGTGCATCGTAACGGCGGTTATATTCATCCACATCCCGTGTTCTTCCCTTACGGTCCTGAACCACTACTGTAGTACCCGGTGAAGTATAGATGTTGGTCACCTGTTTCTTCGTTTCCTTCTTAACCGGAGTTTCTTTCTTCTCCTGTTTGTCTTTTGAAGGAATGAAGTAAAGGTCGTCATCAACGCTTTGTGCCATCAAGCCTATCGGGAGGCACAAGGCAAATAGCAAGAAATAAACAATCTTTTTCATATCATCTCGGTTTATGTAATTACTTAAACTTATTCATGTTACAAAGATAAGGAAGAGATTTTTCGTCCGAGGGAGATTTTCCCCAAAGGATAATAGGGAAATCCCTATTTCTAACTATCTTTGTCCATTATTCACCAGAATTAAAAACAACTATGAAGTATTTTGAGTTCACATTCCGCACCCACCCTTGCACAGAAATCGTCACTGACGTACTGGCTGCCGTACTGGGTGAAGTCGGGTTTGAAAGTTTTGTTGAGTGTGAAGGCGGACTGACCGCATATATCCAACAGACAATCTGTGATGAAAACGCCATCAAGATTGCCATCACCGAGTTCCCCCTACCCGATACGGATATTACTTATACATACACCGAAGCGGAAGATAAGGACTGGAATGAAGAATGGGAAAAGAATTTCTTTCAACCCATCATTATCGGAAACCGATGTGTGATTCACAGCACTTTCCACCAAGATATTCCCAAAGCGGAATATGACATTGTCATCAATCCTCAAATGGCCTTCGGAACAGGACATCACGAGACTACCAGCCTCATCATTGAAGAATTGTTGGACAGCGAATTGAAAGATAAATCTCTGCTCGATATGGGCTGCGGAACTTCAATTCTTGCCATCCTCGCACGTATGCGGGGCGCACGCCCCTGTACAGCCATCGACATTGATGAATGGTGTGTACGAAACTCCATCGAAAATATCGAATTGAACCACGTAGACGATATTGCCGTTTCACAAGGAGATGCCTCGTCGCTTACAGGAAAAGGACCTTTCGACGTTATCATCGCCAACATCAACCGGAATATATTACTGAATGATATGAAGCAATATGTTGCCTGCATGCATACGGATTCCGAACTCTATATGAGTGGATTTTATGTAGACGATATTGCCGCCATCCGCGAAGAAGCGGAAAAGGACGGATTGACTTTCGTTCATTATAAAGAGAAGAATCGCTGGGCAGAGGTGAAGTTTGTTTATAAAGGATAAGAGTCGGCGGAAGACTCCTGATTGATACAGAAAAAATAGTGACGGTATACGTGCGGATAGTGACGCTATCCATAGCATATACCGTCACTATTTGTATCGGATAGCGTCACTATCTTATAAAGAGAAACAAAACTGTTACGCAAACTCTTTCTTTACCTGTTGGCACCATGCTTTGATTTTCTTTTCCGCCTGCTCGGACTGATTATCCAAATCGACAACCAGCCCGCACCACTGCTCGCCACGCAAGCCTTTTGAACGTTCAAAAGTGTAACCTTCGGAAGAAGCAAAACCGACCAAAGTAGCCCCATCCCCTTCAAAGACTTCTGCCAGCAGACCGATTCCATCTGCAAAATTCTCTGGATAGCGTATCTGATCTCCCAAACCGAAGATAGCCACCTTCTTACCTTTTAATTTCATTGTCCGGAGCTCCGGCAACAGTTCGTCCCAATAAGTAGGAAGTTCCCCGTCAAACCAAGTGGAAGCACCCACAATGAAGCAGTCATAAGCAGCAAAATCATTTTGCCAAGCCTGCTCGATAGGCACCACTTCTATCTTGTCTTCACCAAACTCTTTCTGTATTTTCTCTGCCACCCAACTCGTTCTTTCGGCTTTGGTAGCATAAAATAAACCTATCTTTTTCATAATCCACACTATTTAATATTCCAATAATCTCCGGGCAGCCTCGTATATCTTGGCCTCATCCGGCAAAATTTCCTTTTCCAAAATCGGATTAAAACCGACAGGAGTAAAAGTAGAACCGACACGCTGCACCGGTCCATCGAGATAGCGGAACATCTCTCCACTAATCATAGCAGCAAGCTCCGCACCAAAACCGGAGAATACTTTATCTTCATGAACCACCAATGCCTTGCTCGTTTTCTTGACCGATTCGAATATCGCCTCTTTATCCAACGGAATCAAGGAGCGAATATCAATGACTTCCACTTTCCAGCCACCTTCTTTTTCCAATCGTTCTGCTGCGTGCAGACAGAAATGGGTGGTATTGCCATAGGTAATAATGCTTAAATCTGATCCCTCACGACGAATACGTGCTTTTCCGAAAGGTACTTCAAAATCTTCCGGCACTACTGCCGCTGCTTCTACCGAATTATACAATGCTTTCGGTTCGAGGAACAGCGTGAAGCCTTTGGATCGCATACTGGTACGAAGTAATCCGGCAGCATCATCCGCAAAAGATGGGCAGACAATACGTGCCCCCGGTAAAGTGGTCAAAGCTCCCTCCAGGTTTTGAGAATGATACAAGCCTCCACCGATATAGCCACCGGAAGCCAGACGCAGAGTTATATTCGGAGCGAATTTCCCATTGCTACGCCAGTACTCATGTGTACACTCCACATATTGTTCTACGGCAGGCCAGAAATAATCGGCAAACTCCGCTCCCTCAATCACCACATGAATTTTAGGATCAAAGCGACTCATTCCATTGGCGGTGCCTACAATATAATCTTCCGCAATCGGTGCACTGAATACACGGGCTTCGCCGAATTCCTGCTGCATACCTTTGGTTACATTAAACACGCCTCCTTTTTCCCTGTTTGCCACATCCTGTCCCCAAATAAAGGTATCGGGATTATAGCGGAATTCAGCTTTCAATGTTTCATTAATGGCATTGACTAGAAAAGTCTTCTCCCCTTCCGCCTCATGTGTACCATCTTTATATTTCTGTGGCTGATAAGGTTCGGGCATTACAAAATCATAAATGCTTTTAGGATCGGGATCGGGAGCAGCCAAAGCCTTCCGGTTGGCAGCAGACAATTCTTTCTTTGCATCAGTTTCTATTTGTTGCAGTTCTTCCTCGGTCAGACGTTTATAACGCAGCAGCATCCGGCGGAACTTCATCAAGGGATCAGCATCTTTCACATATTCCAATTCATTCTCATCCCGATACAAGGTGTGCTTATCTGAATTGGAGTGCGAACCGATCCGGACACAATTCGCCTGCACAATAACCGGATTACGGGTACTGATAGCATATTCTCGCGCTTCGGTCATAGCATTCATCGAATCGAATACATCCTTTCCGTTACAATAGATAATTTTCAGGTTCTTGAAGCCCGAGAAGTTCTCGGCTACTTTACGGTTGGCAGTCTGTTCCGATTTGGGTACGGAAATACCATACCCATTATCTTGTATTACAAAAATCACAGGAAGACGTTCGAGGCTGGCACCATTGATAGCTTCATAAACGAATCCTTCGGAAGTAGCCGACTCTCCGTGAGAAGTAATAGCTACGCCTTTATGTCCATAATATACCATTGCTCTGGCCACACCTGCTGCGTGAAGGTCGTGTGTACCAGTAGCAGAGGAGATGTTTTCAATGTGCCATTCCGGTTTGGCGAAATGGTTCGACATGTGACGTCCTCCGCTACCTGGGTCCGTTGCTTTGGAAATACCGTTCAGGATAACTTCTTCAGCGGTCATTCCGGCGGAAAGCACGGTTAACATATCCCGGTAGTATGGAAACAGGAAATCTTCACCGAGAGTGAATACCTGACCGACAGCAAGTTGAATACCATCATGCCCTGCATAGGGAGCATGATAAGACCAACCCAAAGATTGCAACAGGTAAGACGGTGCCTTTTCGTCCAAGGCACGCCCCAATGTCATCAGATGATACCACTTTTTCAGGGTTTCTACATCTGTAGTCTTTATATCATATTTCTTTTTCATGAGTAATGAAGTTCTTAATGAATGAAACAATCAGTTATCAGCCTTTCCAATTTTCGAGATAGTCGGCTATAAAATGCAGGAAGTTACCTCCCAACATTCCGTCTACTACCCGATGATCGTAAGACAAAGACAAGTACATTTTATGCCGGATTGCAATCGTATCACCCTCCGGAGTTTCTACAACAGCAGGTTTCTTCTCGATATACCCTACTCCCAAGATAGCTACTTGCGGCTGATTAATGATTGGCGTACCGAACAGGCTCTTGAATGTACCAAAATTGGTTATCGTAAATGTACCCCCATCAATATCTTCCGGCATTAATTTGTTATCCCTTGCTTTCAAGGCCAGAGAATCGATGGCAACAGCCAACCCGTTCAGATTCAGATGATCGGCATCATGCACCACAGGAACAATCAGATTTCCATCATTCAAAGAGACGGCAATACCGACATTAATATGCTTTTTGAAAAGAATATTGTATCCATCTACCGATACATTCACCTGTGGATAGGCAGCCAATGCTTTTGCCACGGCTTCCGTTATCACAGGCATATAAGTCAGTTTCACTCCTTCGCGACGGAAGAAAGCGTCTTTATTCTTTTCACGCCAACGTACCAATTTGGTAACGTCTACTTCTACTACATTGGTCACGTGAGGAGATACTTTCTTAGACATAACCATGTGGTCGGCAATAATCCGGCGGACACGATCCATCTCTTTTACTTCGACTCCAGGCATTGCTACAGGAGCAACCTTCGGACTTGCCTGTTCAGAAGAAACAGCAACTGATGGTTTGCTTGCGGCCGGAGCAGCAACAACAGATGCCGGCTTCGGTTCAACACTACCTCCTCTTTTCTTCTTTTCAATATAATCTTTTATATCTTTCTTACTCAATCGCCCTTCATAACCCTGTCTCTTATACACATCTGACGCTGCCGACGATATGCAGTGTGTAG
>ENA-OXVG01000396-OXVG01000396.1-human-gut-metagenome-genome-assembly--contig:-NODE-396-length-11990-cov-15.195894_pt1 | contig 11990 bp, 6 predicted proteins | sample MGYA00249572_ERZ652687 | MGnify/ENA primary metagenome ERZ652687 (study PRJEB26925, sample SAMN05826836) | human gut metagenome | biome: ENVO:2100002; feature: ENVO:00000062; material: ENVO:00002003... | reverse complement strand
CGAGATAGGAGTCCGTCTCGTGGGCTCGGAGATGTGTATAAGAGACAGGGGTAACTCCGTTGTCGATGACAGCGAAATAGTAAAGCCGCTCAAATCGGTTATAAGAGCCGCTACAAAGGCCGACCTCGAAAGAGTCAGGGAAAACGCCGAAAAAGAGAAGAAGGCATTTTCCGTCTGCGAAGAAAAAATACTTAAACACAAGCTTGATATGAAGCTTGTAAACGTTGAATACACCTTTGACGGCGGCAAGATACTGTTCTATTTCACCGCCGACGGCAGGGTGGACTTCAGAGAGCTTGTAAAGGACCTCGCGTCCGTGTTCAGGACGAGAATAGAACTAAGGCAGATAGGCGTGAGAGACGAAGCAAAAATGCTCGGCGGCTTCGGCATCTGCGGCAGACCGTTTTGCTGCAAGACCTTTCTCGGCGACTTTCAGCCTGTTTCTATAAAAATGGCAAAGGAGCAGGGCTTGTCGCTGAATCCCGTAAAAATAAGCGGTACCTGCGGCAGACTTATGTGCTGTCTTAAATACGAGCAGGACGCCTACGAGCATCTTTTAAGGCATACCCCCAAGGTCGGAGCATTTGTGGAAACGCGAGAGGGCAGAGGAACCGTTATAGAGAACAACCTTATAACGGGAATCCTGAAGATAAGGCTCGACCGCCGTCCCGACGCCGCTCCGCTTGTGGTTGAACGCCACGAGGTGAAGCTTTTAAAGGACGCGAAAATTCAGGTGGACAAGTCCGAAATAGAAGCTCTCAAGGGCATAGAATAATTAAGTTACAGACAAGGAAAAGAGGATTTGAAATATGGCATTTATTGAGGTCAGAGACGTAACCAAGACCTACAAAATGGGCGAGGTTGAGATAAAAGCCGTCGATGAAATAGGCTTCGGCATAGACAAGGGCGAATTTGTTGTAATAGTAGGTCCGAGCGGAGCCGGAAAAACGACGATACTTAACATTCTCGGCGGAATGGACACCGCTACGTCCGGCACGATTTACGTTGACAATGTAGATATAACCAAATTCAACGAAAACGAGCTTACCAAATACCGCCGCGACGACGTCGGATTTGTATTTCAGTTCTATAACCTTGTCGGTAACCTCACAGCGATTGAAAACGTGGAGCTTGCGCTTCAAATATCAAAAAACCCGCTCAGTGCGAAGGATGTTTTGAAGGATGTCGGACTCGGCAACAGGCTTGATAATTTTCCGGCTCAGCTCTCCGGCGGCGAGCAGCAGAGAGTCTCAATAGCGCGAGCACTTGCAAAAAACCCCAAGCTGCTTTTATGTGACGAGCCTACGGGTGCGCTCGACTATATAACCGGTAAATCAATACTGAAGCTCTTGCAGGACACTTGCCGTGAAAAAGGAGTTACAGTTATTGTAATCACCCACAACTCCGCACTTGCTCCCATGGCAGACAAGGTAATTAAGGTCAAAAACGGCAGAGTTGACAAGCTTCTTCTCAACGAGCACCCGACTCCCGTCGAGTATATCGAGTGGTAAAATACCGAATATTATATTTGACAGAGAGAGGTACACGTTAAATGACAAAAGGAATGAGAAAAGATTTTCAGCGGGAAATAAAGCTGAATTTCAGCAGGTTCCTGTCTATAACTCTTATCGTTGTTTTGGGCGTAGCGTTCTTTTCGGGACTGCGCGCCGCAAAGCCGGCCATGCAGGCCTCGGCGGATAAGCAATACGACAGTGAAAACCTTATGGATATAAGAGTCGCGGGGACTCTCGGTATGACCGATAAGGATGTTGACGCGCTTAAAAAGGTTGACGGCGTGCAGGACGCGGAGGGCACATACGAGCAGGATTTCCTCTGCGATACCGGCAACTCCGAGGCCGTTACAAAGGTAATGTCACTAAACGACGGCATAAGCCTTGTAAGAGTCAGCGAGGGGCGTTTTCCCCAGGGCTATAACGAGTGTATAGCAGACCGCAGCTTTCTTGACGCTACGGGATATAAAATAGGCGACACGGTAAAGCTCACCACAGGCACCGATGAAAAGGTGAGCAAATATCTTGCCACCGATGAATTTACGATTGTCGGCGTCGGTACGACGTCAATGTATATGGACAGCGACAGAGGCTCTGCGGCGATAGGCACGGGCAGAATAAACGGATTTTTGATAGTCCCGAAGCAGGCCTTTACGATGTCCTGCTATACAAGCGTTCATATAACCGTTAAGGATGCCATGGCACTCGGATGCTATTCAAGCGATTACACCGAGCTTATTTCAAAGGTAAAAGACAGAATAAACGGCATAGCCGACAGACGCTGCGACATAAGATACAGCGAATATAAAAACGAAACGGCGACATATATAAACGATGCAAAGCTGAAGTTCGAAGAGGAAAAGGACACCGCAATGGGTCAGCTCGGCGACGCGTATCAGCAGCTTTTGGACGCTCAGGCGGCAATAGAAACCGGTAAGGCGGATCTTGCAAGCAAAAAGCTTGAAATACAGAATGCGCAGGACCTTATCAATTCAAACGCCAATACTCTCGTTGTAAGTCAAAGCCAGATAGACAGCGCAAAGGCTTCGCTTGTCGATGCGGAAAAAAAGTATAAGGAGCTTGAATCGCAGGTCTCGGATTCCGCGGCGGAGATTGAGAGAATGCAAAAGGAACTTGATGACGGCAAGGGCTCCATGTCCTCTGATGAGTATCTCCAAAAGAGCTATAATCTCATAGCCGCAAAGGCGACGCTTCAGTTCTACAAAACTCAGCTTGCCAATACGCGAAACACAATAGATAATGCCAAGCAGCAGGTAGCTGCCGCTCAAACCGCCGTAAATAACGGCGGAACGGCACTTCAGGACGCGCAGAAAAAGGTCAACGAGGCTCCGGCGGCTCTTGAAGAGGCCGAAAAGCAAATTCAGGACGCTCAAATCGAGCTTGACCGCAAAAATGAGGAGTACGAGCAGGCAAAGCAGGACCTTGCCGACGAGCTTGAAGCGGCGCAGCAAAAGCTTGAGGACTCCGAGGATAAGATATTAAACGTGGAAAAGCCCACATGGTATGTGCTTGACCGCGAAACCATTCCGTCTTACACGGCATATAAGAGTGATACGGACGGTATGGGCTCAATAGGCTCGGTGTTCCCCGTGATATTCTTCCTGGTTGCCGCTTTGGTATCTCTCACAACCATGACGCGAATGGTCGAGGAGCAGAGAACGCAGATAGGCACATTAAAGGCTCTCGGCTACACGAAGGGCGCGATAGCGGCAAAATATGTGCTTTATGCTCTGCTTGCTACCGCAATCGGCAGCGTGCTCGGCGTGCTTCTCGGCGAGAGCACAATACCTCTGCTCACGGTTAACACGTATAAGCTTGTGTATATAGGGCTTCATAATACCGTGGTGAAGCCGGACGTATTTGACGCATTGCTCGCTTCGCTTCTTGCGATTATTTGTACGACCGGAGCGACGCTGGCTGCGTGCTATCGCGTGCTGAGCTCATCGCCGGCACTGCTGATGCGCCCCGAGGCACCGAAGGCGGGCAAACGCATACTTCTCGAAAAAGTCGGATTTATTTGGAAGCACCTCAACTTCGCACAGAAGGCTGCTTGCAGAAACCTGTTCAGATATAAAAAACGCCTGTTTATGACAATAGCCGGCGTTGCGGGCTGTATGGCTCTGCTGCTTGTCGGCTTCGGACTCAACGATTCAATAAAATCAATGACGGGCAACCAGTTTGAAAAGGTGTGGCATTTTGCCGGTACAGCAGGTATAAATTCCGAGGCTACACGAGCGGAAAAACGTCAGTCGCTTGCCGAGGTCAATACCATGAACGGTGTTACGGAGTATTTGCAGACATATCGCTCAATGCTCTATACCGACGCAAACGGTGAAGAAAAAACCGCGTATGTCATAGTTCCGCAGGATACCTCACGAATGGCGGATTACGTTAACCTTTCGTCGCGCGACGGCAAAAACACCTATGTTATGGATGATTCCGGTGTTATCATAACCGAAAAGCTCGCCAAGACTCTCGGTGTTTCCGTGGGTGACACCGTGACCTTCAAGACGAGCGAGACAGGCACTGCAACTGAGCCCGTAAAGGTTGCCGGAATAGTCGAAAACTATATGTACCACTACATTTATATGACGCCGAATGTATATAAGCAGCTTTTTAACGAGACGGCTTCGCTCAATACCATCTTCATTAAAACGGACGGTACCGTGGACGACGAGACTCTGTCAAAGCAGCTTATGGATTTGAGCGCGATAAATTCGGTTACCATGAACAGCACCACCGAGAAACAGATAAGCTCAGTTATGAACAGCCTACTGTTTATAGTTGTAATACTGATAGTTGCTGCGGGGCTTTTGGCGTTTGTGGTTCTCTATAACCTCAATAACATCAACATCACCGAGCGCAGGCGTGAGCTTGCAACGCTCAAGGTTCTCGGTTTCTACAACAAGGAGCTTGCCTTTTACGTGTACCGCGAAAATATTGTACTGACGATTTTCGGTGTGATATTCGGTATAGTTCTGGGTATAATTCTTCACGCGTATGTTATGAGCACCATTGAGACGGACTATATTATGTTCGGTAAGGAAATGACGGCTCTCAGCTATCTCGCAAGTATTTTGCTTACTGTGCTGTTTACGGCGATAGTCAACTTCGTTATGTATTTCAGGCTTAAAAAGATAGATATGGTTGAATCGCTGAAGAGCGCAGAATAAACATTTTTAATTTATATGTTGACATATATATTGTGTGGTGATATAATAGCACCACAATATATAGGCGCCGTGTAACTGACGGAAAGCCCATTTGGGCAGGCAGGCTAAACTGCCGGGGAACGCGGCGTATAAAAAGCCGACCGTCTGGGCAGCCTCTTTTTCGGGGGCTGCCCTTTTATATTGCAATTTATTTATGTATATATGCCGCGAGGCACCTGTGAAAGGAAGATGGCAAATGGAGTTTTCAAGAGCGTGGGAAGGCTTTAATCCCGGCGAATGGAACGAAAAAGTAAACGTCAGTGATTTCATCAAAAGGAATTACACGGAATATACGGGCGACAGCTCCTTTTTGAGCGGAGCCACCGAACGTACAAAGGAGCTTATGGAAAAGTTTTCAAAGCTTCTTGACAAGGAACGTGAAAACGGCGGAGTGCTCTCTGTCGATACCGAAACCGTTTCATCTCTCGTCACCTATGCGCCCGGTTATCTTGACAAGGAAAAGGAGCTTATCGTGGGTCTTCAGACCGACAGCCCCCTGCGCCGAGGTGTAAATCCCTTCGGCGGTATGCGTATGGCGCGTGAGGCGGCAAAGGCTTACGGCTATGAGCTGTCCGATAAAATCGAGGACGAGTTCAGATATAAGACAACTCACAACGACGGAGTATTCAGAGCCTATACGAGTGAGATGAGAAAGGCACGCCATATTGCGCTGCTCACCGGTTTGCCCGACGCCTACGGAAGAGGCAGAATAATAGGAGACTATCGCAGAGTTGCCCTCTACGGTATGGATACGCTTATCGAATTTAAAAAGGCAGATAAAATCGCGCTTGAAAATAAGGATATGACAGAGGAGGTCATAAGGCTGCGCGAGGAGCTGCAAAAGCAGCTTAACTTTATGGAAATGCTCAAGCAAATGGCGCAGATGTACGGCTATGACATATCTTCGCCGGCAAGCAACGCGCGCGAGGCGATTCAGTGGCTTTACTTTGCATATCTTGCCGCAATCAAGGAGCAGAACGGAGCGGCTATGTCGCTCGGCAGGACAAGCACGTTCATTGACATCTACATTGAACGCGACATCAATAGGGGCGTACTCACTGAGAGCGGTGCTCAGGAGCTGATAGACGATTTTGTTATGAAGCTGCGCATGGCTCGCCATCTTCGCACTCCCGAATACAATGAGCTGTTCGGCGGCGACCCTATGTGGATAACCGAGAGCATCGGCGGTATGACAAACGAGGGTAAAACTCTCGTCACGAAAAATTCGTACAGAATGCTCAATACGCTTTACACTCTCGGCTCGGCTCCGGAGCCCAATATGACTGTTCTCTGGTCGCAGGGCTTGCCCGAAAACTTTAAACGTTTTTGCGCCGAGGTTTCGGAGGACACCGACTCCATACAATATGAAAACGACGACGTTATGCGCCCGATTTACGGCGACGATTACGCCATAGCCTGCTGCGTTTCCGCTATGCAGGTAGGCAAGCAGATGCAGTTTTTCGGTGCGCGCTGCAACCTTGCAAAGCTTTTACTTCTCGCATTAAACGGCGGATATGACAATGTTTACTGCGAAAAAATAGGACCGCAGACTAACCCGATTGAGGGCGACAGGCTCGATTACGACGAGGTGGTTGAGAGATACAAGACTTACCTTAAATGGCTTTGCAGGCTTTATGTCAATACTATGAATGTAATCCATTTTATGCACGATAAGTATGCGTATGAGAAAATCCAAATGGCACTTCACGATACCGATGTGCACCGCTTTATGGCATTCGGCGTAGCGGGACTCTCGGTTGCCGCAGACTCTCTTTCGGCTATCAAGTACGCAAACGTTAAGCCCATACGTGACGAGAACGGCTATATAGTCGATTTTGAGACGACAGGTGATTTCCCGAAGTACGGAAACGACGATGACCGTGTTGACAATATCGCAAAAGCATTGCTTGAGGACACAATAGCCGAGCTTCGCAAGACTCCGGCTTACAGAAACGCAGAGCATACGCTTTCGGCACTCACAATAACCTCCAATGTCGTGTACGGCAAAAAGACAGGCTCCACGCCCGACGGGAGAAAGAAGGGCGAGCCGTTTGCTCCCGGTGCCAACCCCATGCATAATCGCGAAAAGAACGGCGCGCTCGCATCGCTCAACTCGGTTGCCAAGATGCCCTATTCACAGTGCCGCGACGGAATTTCAAATACGTTTTCAATCGTTCCCGCAGCACTCGGCAAAACGAGAGACGAGAGAACGGCAAATCTTGTGTCGATTCTTGACGGCTATTTTAAAAACGGTGCGCATCACCTGAACGTCAATGTTATGAACCGCGAAATGCTTGTTGAGGCTTATAACGACCCGACTAAATATCCCAATCTCACCATTCGTGTTTCGGGCTATGCGGTCAATTTCCACAAGCTCTCAAGGGAACAGCAGAGTGAGGTCATAAAGAGAACCTTCCACGAAACGATATAACAATCAAAAAATAAAAAAGAACGACCCTTGAAAGCCGGCTTAAAACCGACGGCCAAGGGTCGTTTTTTGATATAGGATAATTTCGGCGACTCTATTTTTCCCTTTTGACATATTTTATTATTGCCATACCTGCCGCCGCGCCGTCGCCGACGGCTTTTGATACCTGCAAAAGACCGCCTGTGCAGTCGCCTGCCGCAAAAAGGCCGTTTACGTTCGTCATCATAGAATCGTTGACCCTGATTTTGCCGTCGATTGTCACCGCTCCTGCTTTTTGGGCGAGAGCTGCCGATGATGCCACTCCGTAGGCTACGAAAAGGCCGTCGATTTTGACCTCGGTGCCGTTGCGCAAAACGGCTTTTTCGATTTTTGCGTCACCCGAGAGCCTTGACAACGGTTCTTTAACAATTGTAAATTCTGAGGGAAATACTGCCGTCGGCTCTTCGCCGTTTGTGAACACGGTAACGCTTTTTGATGTTTTTGCGAGAATTTTGGCCTCGTGCAGAGCGTATTCGCCGGAGCCGAGAACGCCGACGTTTTTGTTTCTGTAAAAAAATGCGTCACAGACCGCGCAGTAGCTGACCCCTTTGCCTTCGAATTCGGTCAAGCCCTCTATACTCGGTGCGAGCCGTCTGCTGCCGGTCGCCAAAAGTACCGCCTTGCACATGTGCCTTTTGTCGTCCGAGGTGACGACGGAGAATCCGCCGTCCTCATAATCAATCGACACCGCCTGCTTGTTCATAAATTTCACTCCGAGCCTTTCGGCACCGTCAATTCCGCGCGTCAAAAGCTCTTTTCCGCTAATCGGTTCGGCAAAGCCGTAATAGTTTTCGATTTTTTCGGCTTTTGCGAGCGCACTGTCTCCTGCAGCTATCACTGTGGTTTCAAGACCGCTGCGAATTGTATACAACGCCGCCGAAATGCCGGCAGGGCCTGCTCCGATTATGATTACATCCGACATACAAAAGCTCTCCTTGCAAAATAAAATTAAACAAATTTTTAAACCTTATTATAGTTATATAATATCCGTTTTGTGCTGATTTTTCAAGAAAAACGGGCATTTTTCGGATATATGTGAGTTTTGTGTGCTATTGTGAATTTTTTTATAGTTTTTTTGACAATACAGATATAAAAGTTTATTGAAAAGCCTATCGTTTTGTGTTAGAATAACAATGTTGTATAAAAATATGGGAGGAAATCGAATGAAGTTAAAGGAACAGCTCAGTACTTTGGCTGACAACATTAAGACCTACTGGAGAAGGCCGCCCGAGGGCAAATATATGCCCTTTAAAGAGGTAGCGGCGTATTCTGTCGGCGGCATCGGTGCGTATTTCATCATAACTCTCGGTACCGCCTGTCTTCTTGCGACGGGTAACACTCTTATTTCGAGTACACTCGGCGTAAATCCGACGGATATGTATGTTCTTTATGTTATTGCAGTTCTTGCCAATATCCCGCTTACGGGAATCAGGGCAAATATTATTGATAACACAAGAAATAAAGCGGGTAAGTACAGACCCTACATAGTGTCAATGGGTATTCCGACCACAATAATCTGTGTGCTGATGGTGTGGTTCCCGTACGATAAGTTCGGTGCTTTGTTCGGTGAGGGAATGCTTTTCGGCGTAACAAGGGCATATTTTGTAAAGTGCACTTTGATACTTATTTTCAACCTGCTCTTGCATTTCTTCTATTATTTCTTCTATGACAGCTATGAGAATCTTATACACGTTCTCTCGCCGAATTCACAGGAGAGAGCCGATGTTGCGGCTATAAAGAGCGTCGTTTATTCACTCGCTCCGACCATAGTAAACCTTATTACACCGATTATAGCTCAGAATGTTTTCCACACGAATTCGACCGACATCCGTGTTTACAGGCTTCTTTATCCGATAATCGGTATCGGCGGCATACTTCTTTGCATACTCGTTTATAAGAACACTCAGGAAAAGATAGTTCAGGCGAGAACGCACGTAATTCAAATTAAGTTCTCCGACGCTCTCAGAGAGGTTGCCGGCAACAAGTACTTCTGGATAATCTCCTTTGCCGGCTGGATAGGCTTCCTTGAGGCATCGTATGCAAATGTTCTCTATTGGCTTTATAACTACGGCGGCGTTTGCTCCGGTAACGTATACGGACTTGTTGTTACCATTTACGGCAACGCTTCGCTTTGGGGTATGATATTAGCTCCCATGTGCATCAGAAAATGGGGCAAAAAATTTGTGCTTGTTGTTACGAATATTATGAATATCATATTCATTCTTATGATGCTTCCGTTTACCTCTCAGATGAACGGCTCCACCATTTGGGCTATTATGGGCTGCCTTTACCTCAATGCGTTTATGGGTTCGTTTGCGCTTATTTTAAACCCCGCAATTCAGGCAGACATTCGTGATTATCAGCAGTATAAGAGCGGTGAGAGAATTGACGGTATGTTCTCGGCAGTTGCTACAATCGGTACCGTTATCGCACTTCTTACGAGTGCCGTTCTTCCCGTAGTATACAAGAGAGGCGGTATCACAACCGATAACGCTCTCGCTGTCACATCAAATCCCGACATTCTCGGCAGAATGCTCGGCGACGGCAAAACCGTAGGTGAAATACTCTCCGAACAGATGGCAAACGGCCAGAACAATTACAGCAACGCATATTCCGCACTTTACGACCCGAATATTCTCGAAAACTTATTGAAGGTGCTCATACTCTTCTCGGCTCTCGGTGCTCTTCTCAACGTTGTACCTTATTTCTGGTATGACTTTAACGAGAGAAAACAGAAGTCCGTGGTTAAGGTGCTCAAGGTACGCGCTATGTTTGAGGACTACAATAACGGCGCCATTGAGGATAAAGAGCTTGTAGAGGCTGTCGATATAATCAGAGAGTCAAGAGCTCTCGCCGCCGAAAAGCCCGTTGATGTCAGCAAAAAGTGGTACAAGGGCATCAGCGACAAGGCCGAAAAGAAGGCTCAGAAAAAGGCTTACAAGGCAGCTGTTCAGAAGAATGAGGACATTGAGATTGCCAAATTCGTATGCGAGGAGCTTGATAAGTTCTCGTCTAATCTTGTTAAGTATCAGCTCAAGACATATAAAAAGATTTACGACGGCGGACTTGAAGGCCTTCGCAAAATCACTCTTGACGATATAAACAAGGAGCTTGCCGAGGCTAAGGCTCTTCCCAAGACCGACAGCGAAGAAAAGCAGATACGCAAGTTTGCGATTTCGGTTGCCAAGAAGAAAAAGTCAGCTTATAAGGCCATACAGAAGTATTACGGCGACCCGTCCGTTAAGTTCGAGCGCCTTGACTTCTCCGTGCTTGAGAAGTACTTTGACCAAGAGGACGATTGCGACGACAGACTCAAGACGCTTTATACCGAGCTTAGCGACGCCAAAAAGGCAGGCAACAGCGAAAAGGTTCAGATGCTTCGTGCAGATATCAAAAAGACTGCAAGCGAGCGCAAGCAGGCACGCGATATGTCTAAGAAGGAAATGGATAAGCACGCATACTTTAACCGTGCCGCAAAGCCGTATCTTGACGCCGAACGCCTTATAAATCAGGAGAAGTACTATCAGCATTTCGGTGAGATAGAGGCTCTCTATGACGAGGCAAAAGAGCGTGAGGCAGAGGCTAAAAAGGCAAGAGACGCCGAGGTTGAAAGACTTAAGGCTGAGGACGCCGCATACAAGGCACAGAAAAAAGCCGAAAAGCTCGCTAAAAAAGGCAAGAAATAATAATCGGCAAACAAAATAAAACCGAATAAGCATAAAGCTGCCCTCCTTATCGCACGAAGCGACCGGGGAGGGCAGCTTGTTTTATTGATTTTAAGGTTTTACAAAGCCGAGATATATGCATTTCCGGTTTGACTTTAAGCAGGGTAAAGAAGAGACAAAGGTTACGCGCTCGTTTTTATTTAAATGACAATCGGCTGTGCACCGATGGAGGGCAAAGCAAATCGCAAAAAAGCTCCCGAACGAAATCGGGAGCTTAAAATATAAATGTGCGGTATACGGTGCGTTAAGCTTTTTTCCATGCGCCCCTTGAAATAAGAGCCAAAATCGGGAATATCTCAAGTCTGCCGGCGAGCATATCAAATATCAGCACAAGCTTTGAAAACGCGCTGTAAGAGCTGAAGTTTCCGGTGGGTCCGACTATCTCAAGACCGGGGCCGATGTTGTTGAAGCAAGAGAGCACAGCGGACAAATTTGTTACAAGCGGCTTATTGTCAATCGATATAAGCAGTATACTCAGAACAACCAAAATAAAATATGCGGCGAGATAAACGCTTGTGCCGTTGATTATTTTTTCGTCAACGGGTGTGCCGTCTACGTGTACGACCTGAACTCTTCTCGGGTGAAGTATCTTGTGAATGTTTCTGCGTAAATTTTTGAAAAGCAACAGAACTCTTGCACACTTGAGACCGCCGCCGGTAGAGCCGGCGCACGCGCCTATGACCATAAGTGTGAGTAAAATGGTTTTTGAGAAGCTCGGCCATGTGTCAAAATCCGTAGTCGCAAAGCCCGTAGTCGTCATGATACTTGCTACCTGGAAGCAGGCGTGGCGAATCGTTTCGTGAATTGTCGGGTATATTTTACGGATGTCAATGGCTATCAGCGCAGCACTCATAATTGAAATTCCGAAGTAACAGCGAACCTCCTCATTTTTAAAGAGTGCCTTGAATTGGCGCATAATGAGCAAGTAATAGCAGTTGAAGTTTACGCCGAAGAGCATCATAAACACGGTGCAAACCCACTGTATATAAATGCTGTAACCCCTGTCTCTTATACACATCTGACGCTGCCGACGAATGCAGTGTGTAGATCTCGG
>ENA-OXVG01000379-OXVG01000379.1-human-gut-metagenome-genome-assembly--contig:-NODE-379-length-12329-cov-9.210689_pt1 | contig 12329 bp, 9 predicted proteins | sample MGYA00249572_ERZ652687 | MGnify/ENA primary metagenome ERZ652687 (study PRJEB26925, sample SAMN05826836) | human gut metagenome | biome: ENVO:2100002; feature: ENVO:00000062; material: ENVO:00002003... | reverse complement strand
AGAGACAGCATCTTTTGTCTGCTTCCTGTATAATACAGGTAAAATCTACAGGTAAAATCAACTGAAGTCAGAAAGGTTTATCGTTTATGGGCATCGTAGTCATCGGAGCTGTTTTTGTGGATATCAAGGGCTATCCCCTTTCCACCTATATCCCCGGCGGGCGCAACGCCGGACGCATCGAGCAGGTACACGGCGGCGTGAGCCGCAACGTAGTGGAGGATATCGCCAACGTAGAGCTGCGCCCCACCTTTGTGGGGCTGGTGGACGACACCGGCATGGGACAGGACGTCATCGACAAGCTGGCAAGGCACAAGGTCAACACCCGCTTTATCCAGAAAGTGCCGGACGGCATGGGCACATGGCTGGCCATTTTTGACAACGATGGCGATGTGCACGCCGCCATCTCCAAGCGGCCGGACACCACCCCGCTGACCGGTCTGCTGCAGGAGCAGGGCGACGCCATTTTTGCAAACTGCGATTCCATTGCGCTGGAGCTGGACCTCGAAAAAGAAACGGTAAAGCAGACCCTGCGCTACGCTAAAAAGTACGGCAAAAAGGTGTTTGCCGCAGTCTCCAACATGAGCATCGCCATGGAGCGGCGGGATTTTTTGCAGCAGATCGATTGTTTTGTATGCAACCAGCAGGAGGCCGGGCTGCTGTTCTCGGACGACTACGACCACCTCTCCCCGGACGAGATGTGCCGGGTGCTCACGGGCAACGTGCGCAGCGCCAACATTCCCAGCATGGTGGTGACCATGGGCGGGCAGGGCGCGGTATACGCCTGTGCAGACGGTGACTGCGGCATCGTACCCGCCAAAAAGGTGGACGTTATGGACACCACCGGTGCGGGGGACGCCTTCTTTGCCGGCACGGTCATCGGCCTGACCTACGGCAAAACGCTGGCAGAATCCTGCGAGATCGGCAGCCGTCTGGCCGCTTCGGTCATCTGCATCACCGAGAACGTCTGTCCCCGCTTCCGCCCGCAGGAGTTCGGGCTGGATGTGCCGGTGGTGGATTAACGGTTTGGAATGGTCTCCGCTGCGCTCTGACCATTTTCAGCGGAAAAATTATTTATATTTTGCCAACCGGGAAAATCTGCGGATTTTCCCGGTTGGCCTTTTCACGGTTGGATTTTTGCGAAAAACCGCATTTTCCCCCTTGACAGAAGCGGCAGTTTCTGGTATCAATAAAAATGATAAAGGGGAGTAAAGGGCAGCCCGCCGGTCAAGGCTTTTTCCGGCAGGCCGCTGCATGGCAGCGTCATCACGGCAGCAATGCCCGATGTCATGTGTTCGCTTGAGACTTTTGTCACAGATCTTACGCTGTGGCAAGGGTCTTTTTTCTTGCCGCAGCATCAGAACAAAAGGAGGCAGAAAAGCAATATGAATTTCTGGAACACATTCGCCGCGCTCTTTTCAAATTTCGGGGCGCTGACATGGCAGATGGTGGTCATGTGGGGCATCGGTGCCCTGCTCATTTACCTTGCCATCGTCAAAAAGATGGAGCCCAGTCTGCTGCTGCCCATGGGGTTCGGTGCCATTCTGGTCAATCTTCCCGCATCCGGTGCCATCACGCAGGGAGACACCGTTGGCCCCATCTCTGCCCTGTTCGAGGCAGGTATGTCCAACGAGCTGTTCCCGCTGCTGCTGTTCATCGGCATCGGTGCCATGATCGATTTTGGCCCGCTGCTGGAAAAGCCGTGGCTCATGCTGTTTGGCGCAGCGGCACAGTTCGGCATCTTTTTCACCCTGTTTCTGGCCGGGTTCTTCTTTGATATGAAGGACGCCGCGTCCATTGCGGTCATCGGCGCAGCGGACGGCCCCACCGCCATTTTTGTGGCAAACACCCTGAAATCCCAGTATCTGGGCGCTATTATGGTGGCAGCTTACAGCTACATGGCGCTGGTGCCCATCGTGCAGCCGCCGGTCATCCGTCTGCTGACCACCCAGAAGGAGCGCCGCATCCGTATGCCCTACGAAAAAGGCAACGTCACCCAGCTGACCAAGATCCTGTTCCCCGTTGTGGTCACAGTGGTCGCCGGTCTGGTAGCCCCGGCCAGCGTGGCGCTGGTAGGCTTTTTGATGTTCGGCAACCTGCTGCGGGAGTGCGGGGTGCTGAACTCCCTGAGCGAGACCGCCCAGAACGTGCTGGCAAACCTCATCACCCTGCTGCTGGGTCTGACCGTTGCCGGGCAGATGACCGCCGACAAGTTCGTCCGGCCGGATACTTTGCTCATCATGGCGCTGGGTCTTGTGGCCTTTATCTTTGATACTGCTGGCGGCGTGCTGTTCGCTAAGCTGCTTAACCTCTTCCTGCCCGAGGGCAAAAAGCTGAACCCCATGATCGGCGCGGCAGGCATTTCGGCCTTCCCCATGAGCGGACGCGTGGTCAACAAGATGGGTCTGGCCGAGGACAACCAGAATTTCCTGCTGATGTATTCCATCAGCGTCAACGTTTCCGGGCAGATCGCATCCGTCCTTGCCGGCGGACTGATCCTTTCCCTGATGGCTTAACGGAGGTGCCTTTATGCTTCATCTTTCTTCCTGGATGACCACCCTGCCCATGATGCTCATCGGCATGACCGGTATCCTGCTGGTCATCGGCTTTCTCGTGCTGGTTGTGATGGCGCTGAACTGCCTCACCCGCCGCAAGTAAAAGAAAAAATAGGATAAGCAAGCCGCCCGGGAGGATCTGCGGATCTTCCCGGGCGGCTTTTTTCACAGGCGCAGACGGCGCTGCTTTTGCCGGCTTCATCCCCGGGCGTCCTGCCGGGTGGTATGGAAGTACTCCTTGGGGGTCATGCCGTACTCCTTTTTAAAGGCGCGGAAAAAGTGGTTGTAACCGCCAAAGCCGCTGGTCTTGTACACCTCGGTGATGGGAAGCCCCTGCTCGATGAGGGTGCAGCAGCGGTCTAACCGCGCCTTTACGATATAGCGGTGCACCGTCTGCCCGGTCTGGCGTTTAAATTCCCGGGCAATATGTTCCCGGGAGACGAAAAACTCCTTTTCCAGCCGCTCCAGCGTCAGCTCCTCGGTAAGGTGCGCCTGAATAAACAAAAACACCTCGTCCAGCATCAGGTGGTGGCGGCTGACCGATGCGGTGTGGAACTCCGCATGGATGCAGGCGCGCAGCGCCAGCACCACGAACATTTGCAGAATACCGTGCTCGAATACCGCTGCGCCGAACTGGGTGCGCTCCTGCGGGAGCATCAGCAGCTTTCGGGCAAGGTTTTTCAGCAGCATATAGATCTGGCTGTCCGGGCGGACGGCTACCTGCCGGAAAGGCACCACGTTGAAGCTTTTTTCAAGGTCGGTGTCTGCGTCCGAAAGCTGCGCCAGCGTCTGGGGAGACAGCTGCACCCGAATAAGTTCCAGCGGGCCGTAAGCACCGGCGTATTCCAGCCTGCCGCCCTGACCGGGCTTGAAGATGATGAGGTTCTGCTGCTGTGCAGGCAGCACCACCTCACTGCACCGGAATACGCCGCTGCCCCGCATGACCAGAAACAAATCATAATACGCGCCGGAATAAAATTCCCGGACGGCGCTCTGCTCAAAAAAATAACGCTTGACTGTATAGTTCACCAAAAAAGCCTCCGTGAAACTGTCATGTGTAACAGTTTGTTGTACACAACAGAAAAGTACAACTGTTATAATTGCATAATACATCAATTTACAATAGTTTTCAATCATTTTTTGGATATGCATTGATGGAAATTTAACGTATAATGCAAGCGTAGAAAAGAGACTTGTACGAAAAGTCTCGTGGTTTCACTGTTTTTAAGGAGGATAAAACACAATGGACCAGAAAAAGACCGTCCGACCCTTCTCCATGAAGGACAAGATCGGCTATACTCTGGGCGATCTGGGCTGCTGCTTCACCGAGCAGTACCGCGCCATGTATCTGTCGATCTTCTACACCCTGATCCTGCAGGTCAACCCCTTCCATGTGGGTATCCTGCTGCTGGTCACCAAGATCTGGGACGCCGTGAACGACCCCATCATCGGCGCGATCGTGGACTCCCGCAAGGCCACCAAGGGCGGCAAGTTCATCCCTTGGATCCGCGCCTTCTCTTTCCCCATGGCAGTGCTGTGCATCCTTGGCTTTGTCAATGTGGGCAACATCAACTACGGCCTGCGTCTGGCCTACATGTTTGTCACCTACGTTCTGTACGAGGCGCTGTACACCTGCGTCAACGTGCCCTTCGGTACCCTGTCCAGCGTGATGACCGATGATGTCAGCCAGCGCACCGCACTGTCCCGCTACCGCAGCCTTGGCGGCACCATCTTCATGACCGTCATGGTCATGATCGGCCCCCTGTTCCTGTATGTGGACAACAAGCCCGTGGCTGGCCGCTTCCTGATGCTGGCCTGCATCTGCGCTATGCTGGGTCTGCTGTGCCTGCAGATCACCTGCGTGTGGTGCAAGGAGCGCGTGGAAGTGCCCGAGCGTCCGCAGGGCGAAAAGCTGAACTACCTGCACGTGCTCAAGGAGATCTCTCACAATAAGGCTCTGCTGGGCGTTATGTTCTTCAGCCTCACCGGCATGATCGGTGCTTCCGTGGTCAACGGCCTGAACACCTACCTGTACAAGGACTTCTTCGGCAACGTTAAAATTCAGGCTGTCTCCGGTATGCTGAGCGTTCTGTACGCTGTGCTGTCCTTTGCCATCACCCAGCCTCTTGCCAACAAGTTCGGCAAGAAGGAGTGGTGCTGCATGGGCGCCGGCTTTGCCGCCATCGTGTTTGGCATCCTGTTCTTCTTTCCCGTCCACAACCCCGTGGCCTTCATCGTCATCAACGGTATCTGCTATCTGGGCGCTTCCGGTATGCAGGTGCTGATCTGGGCTATGGTCAACGACGCCATCGACTACCATGAGCTGCAGACCGGCGAGCGCAACGAGGGCATCGTCTACTCCACCTACTCCTTCTTCCGCAAGCTTGCAAGCGCCATTTCCGGCAGCCTGTCCAGCTTTGTGCTGGGTGCCATCGGCTACAACGTGACCGCTGGCGCTGTGCAGACCGCAGGCGTTGTAAACGCTATCTGGAAGAGCTACACCGGCGTCTACTTCCTGGGCTACGGCATTGCAGTTGCCATCCTGTTCTTCGTCTACCCCCTGACCAAGCAGAAGACTGCTGAGATGCTGACCGAGCTGAAGGCTCGCCGCGCCGCAAAGGAGAGCAAGTAAACCATGAAGATCTTACAGGTCCAGTTTAAAAACCGCAATGGCCACACCCTGCGCGGCATCGTGACCCTGCCCGACACCGAGGGCAAGGTACCCTTTGTGGTGCATCTGCACGGCTTTGCCGGCAGCTGCAGCGGCTACAAGTCCATGTACACCCACCTGTCCCGCGCTCTGGCAGCGCAGGGCATCGGCAGCGCCCGGTTCGATTTCTACGGCAACGGCGAGAGCGACGGCGAGTTCGAGGATATGAGCTTCGACGGCCTGCACACCGATGCACAGGATATCTTTGCATGGGCCGCTGAGCAGCCCTATGTGGACAGCGAAAAGCTGTTCCTCTCCGGCCAGAGCATGGGCGGCTACATTGCCGCTTCCTGCGCACCGGTCATCCAGCCCCACGGCCTGATTTTGCTGTGCCCGGGCGCCGGGATGTGGTTTGGCTGCGCACAGCGCGCCGACGGCGTTGTGCAGACCGGCAAGGACTACACCGACATGGAGGGTCTGTGCTACAAGATGGCCTTTAACTACGAGATGGCCAAGCACCCCGACCCCTTTACCGAGGCCAAGGGCTACAACGGCCCGGTGCTGCTGCTGCGCGCCGATGATGACCGTCTGGTGGACGAGGGCACCTGCAGCCGTTACGCACAGGTGTACACCGCACCCGAGGTGGACACCATTGCGGGCGGTGGCCACAACTTTGCCACGCTGGCAGCCCGTGCCGCCGTGGAGAAAAAGACCGCAGCATTCATCAAAGCAAATCTGTAAAGCAAAGCGTATCTGCAAGGAGGCTTTTGTATGGAAAACGTAATTCTGCAGCCCATCGAGGTGGGCGGACAGACCTTTAAAAACCGCATCATGTTCCCCCCGCTGACCACCGGCTACGAGAAAAACGGCATGATCAGCGAGCAGGACATGGGCTTCTACACCCGTCTGGCAAAGGGCGGCGTGGGCTACATCGTTATGGGCGATGTTGCGCCCATCAACAGCTTTTCTCCCACCCCCAAGCTGTTTGACGACAGCCAGATCCCTGCCTTTAAGGCACTGGCCGACAGCGTACACGCCTACGGCACCAAGCTGGGCGTCCAGCTCTTCCACCCGGAGTACGATGTGGACGCCATCAACAGCCTGTTCATGCAGAAAAAGTTTGACGAGATGCGTCAGCGCCTGCATCACGACATGATGTTCTTCACCGATGAGGTCAGCGAGGAGATGCTGATGGCCATCATCGATAAGATGTGCGCCTGCGCAGTGCGTGCCCAGAAGGCCGGTGTGGATGTCATCCAGATCCACGGCGACCGCCTGAACGGCTGCCTGTGCTCCACCCGCATGAACCACCGCACCGATAAGTTCGGCGGCAGTCTGGAGAACCGCGTCCGCTTTGCCCGTATGCTGACCCGCGCCATCCGCAAGGCTGTGCCGGATATGGTCATCGACTACAAGCTGTCCATCGTCACCCCGCAGCGCGGCAAGGGCGGCATTGACGAAGCCGACGCCGTGCAGTTTGCACAGTGGCTGGTGGAGGACGGCGTGGATATGTTCCACGTTGCTCAGGCCAACCACACCGGCAACATGGCCGACACCATTCCTCCCATGGGCGTGCAGCCCTACGGCTTCTTCGTCAAGATCGCCGGGGACATCAAAAAGGCCGTCAATGTGCCGGTCAGTGCCGTGGGTCGTATCGTGGACGCCGACATGGCTGCGCGTGTCATCGAGAGCGGCATGGCCGACATAGTTGCCATGGGTCGCCCGCTGCTGGCAGACCCCGACTGGGGCACCAAGATCGCTGCCGGGAAGGCCTGCGATATCCGCCGCTGCATCAGCTGCAACAAGGGCTGCACCGATGCCATCCAGAACCGTCAGTTCCTCTCCTGCGTGCTGAACGCGGAGAACGGCTACGAGAACACCCGCAGCATCCAGCCCGCAGCACAGAAAAAGAAGATCGCCGTCCTCGGCGGCGGCCCTGCCGGTCTGGAAGCCGCCCGTGTGGCAGCGCTGCGTGGCCATGATGTGACCCTGTTTGAAAAGACCACCTCTCTGGGCGGCCAGCTGAACATTGCCTGCGTACCTCCCCGCAAGGAGGAGATGCGCCGCGCCACACAGGACCTGATCCACGCGGTCTGCAACGCCGGTGTGCACCTGTGCATGGGTCAGACCCGCACCGCAGAGCAGCTGAAGGACGCCGGTTTCGAGGCCGTCATCAACGCTGTGGGCGCACACAGCGCCGCACCCCGCATCCCCGGCATCGACAGCGTGAACGTTGCCGACGCGTGGAAGGTGCTGGCCGGTGAGCAGCAGGTGTATGGCACGGTTGCCGTCATCGGCGGCGGCATGGTGGGCTGTGAGACCGCAGAGTATCTGGCTGCCCGCGGCTGCAAAGTGTCCGTTATTGAGATGATGGACAAGATCGCCGCAGGCGAGAGCACCACCATTCTGCCCACCCTGCTGGAAAACTACAAGACCTACGGCGTGGAGCAGTACCCCAGCCACAAGGTCAAGGAGTTCCGCATGGACGCCGTCGTCTGCGAGAACAAGGACGGCGCAGAGGTGACCATCCCCTGCGATTACATCGTGCTGGCCATGGGCGCACGCTCCAACGCATTTGACGCTGCTGCGCTGGAAGCTGCCGGTATCCCGGTGTATTCCATCGGCGATGCCGCCGGCAAGGCTGCGGATATCTCCAACGCCATCCGCACCGGTTACGATACCGCCTGCCAGCTGTAAAACCAAAAATATCGTTCTATTTGTGGGTCAGAAACGCCTGTGGGCGCTTCTGACCCACTTTTTTTGCCCCTCGGGGAGCCAGTGTTGCTCCTACAATGGCAACACGCAGATATTGTTTTGTTTTTGGTTACGGCAAGGACAGCATGTCACAATTTGCAAGAATCAAATCACAAAAGGCAACGTAAACGGCGGATAAAATGTGATATATTAGTTCCACGACAAGGCAAAAAATGAACAAAATACATTCATAATGACGAGTAGAATTGTGCATTGTGCTCTTGTGCTTTTGAACGGGTGCAGGTAAAAAACAGAAAAATTTCGGAACATTCAAGATCTTGAACCGATATCATTTCAGACAGAGAGGAGAATGCCGCAAACCATATCAGATGCTTAAAAGAACATCGTTAAATCTGGAAAGGAGAAAAAACATGAAACGTATCCTCAAAACCACCATTGCCTCCGCACTGGTGCTGTCCATGGCACTGAGCGGAGCAACCGCCGCTGTGGCTGCAACTCCGGCAGCGGAAGAAAACTGCATCTCGGCTTCTGCTGTTGCAGATTGGGCAGAGAACGTCAAAATCAAGCTGTTCAACAAGAGCGTCTATGCCAAGTACGCCCCGGGTGTTACGGTCGAGAAGGACGAAAACTCGCCCACAGGCTACACTGTTACTTTTGTTTACAAGGAGCAGAAGAGCTACACCTCAAAAGCTGGTCTGACCATCAATACGGCAGAGAATCCGCTGACCAAGGTGGAACTGTACAGCGACTGCTTTATGCTGTTTGACCCGGACGGCGGCAAGGCGGGCGCTATTGACGCTTCGCTGGCTACTACGCCGTACAACTACACGGCAGGTCTGGCTCCCGCAGGCGGCAACGGCGACACCACCTACTATGTGGAGCTGGAAAAGTTTGCCGATGGCCGTTGGGGTGTGCAGATGCCGCTGTCCAGTGGTGCATTCGTTTATAACTTCCGCGTGACCGCTGAAAACGGCGACCAGATTGCCCGTCTGGACGACCCCAGCAATCCGACGATGATCAACGAAGCTACCGGCATCCGCAGCCTGTCCAGCATGGTCTATGTCCCGTATGATGCCGACAAGCAGGGCACCAGCACTTGGGCAGACCGCTCTGTGGAACTGCCGCAGGCCGATGCAAACAAGCGTGGTACCGTGCAGACCGTATCTTACACGGGTGCAGACGCCACCGAGCATGGTCTGGCAGTGTATCTGCCGGCTGGCTACGATGCAAACCGCGCCGAGCCTTATAAGGTGCTGTATCTGTCCCATGGTACTTCCGGCGATATCTACGGCGATGAGCTGCGCTGGATGAATGAGGGCGCTGTGGCCAACATTCTGGATAACCTGATCGCAGAAGGCAAGACCGAGCCGTTTATTGTTGTTACCATGAACAATCAGCAGTACGGTCAGGGCGCAGGTCACTCCGGCGCCAACTGGAAGTATTCCGAGATCGAGACCGACCAGATCGATTACATCATGCCCTACGTTGAGAGCCACTACAACGTCAGCACCACCGCCGAGGGCCGCGCATATGCGGGCCTGTCCATGGGCGGCTCTACCACCAGCAATATGCTGATGCACCACACCGAGCTGTTTGGCTATTACGGCATCTGGAGTTATGCAAATGTGGATGGCTCTTTCGGCGGTGTCGAGGGCATCACCAGCCAGAGCGTGCGCAGCCATCTGTCCTCTCTGACCGTGAAGCCTAAGATCATGCTGGCCGCAGGTAACTGGGACTTTGGTCTGGCACCCGTCAAGACCTTCGGTGAGAACCTGAGCGAGCTGGGTCTGGATTACAGCTACCTGCAGGTACCCGCAGCCCACGACTGGGAGTGCTGGCAGCTGATCTTTGCAAACGCCGCTGAGAACTTCCTGTGGAAGTAAGCTGTGTGCAGTTCGCATAAATAAATGCAGAACCGTCGCCAAGCGATACTCTGATATATGTTGTATAAAACCCGGAACTTTTTGAGCCATAGTGCTGCAGAAAAGTTCCGGGTTTTGCGGCCTTTTGCAATATCCCCCGTCAACAGGGAAACTCCTTTTCCACAAGAGGCATTCCCTTCCCCGGAAGAGGTGAAGGCTCTTGCTCCGGGTCGATCTTCAAAAGTTGACTTTCGTTCCGCAGCGCCCCCGCCGCGCGGCTGTCCTTTACCTCTATATCCCTCCTGTGAAAAAGGAGTTCTGAAAAGCCCGCAGGTTTTTCAGAACTCCAAAACCAAAAATATCTTTTCCGCTGAATATGGCCAAAGCGCACGCGGCGGCCATTCCAAATCGTCCTACATAAAAAGGCTGCTGCACAGTGCTTTGTGCAGCAGCCTTAAATATTTTACGTTTACAACAGATCAGATGCTGAACTGCACGGCGCAGAAAGCGGCATAGATGCACAGCAGTGCAATGCCCTGCGGGCGGCTCAGCTTGCCCTTGATCAGAGCGGGCAGGGTGAGCAGCAGCATCACGGCAAACATGACCGGGATATCCATCACCAGCGAGGCGTTCATGCCTGCGATGGTGGAGTTCTGCGGGATGCTGAAGGGTGCCAGCGTGACGGACACGCCGCTGACCAGCACCAGATTGAACACGTTTGCACCGATGACGTTGCCCAGCGACAGCGCACCGTGACCCTTGGCCAGCGAGGTGATGGCAGTGACCAGCTCCGGCAGCGAGGTGCCCAGTGCCACAAAGGTCAGCGCAATGACCGACTCCGGCACGCCCAGCGCCTGCGCGATGAGGGTGCCGTTGTCCACCAGCAGGTCAGCGCCCACAGCAATGAGCACTGCGCCGATGGCCAGCAGCCCCAGCTCCTTGGCAAAGGAGCCTTCCTCAGCCTGCTCCTCCTCTTCCGGGGCGGTGGCGTTTTTCATAGCCAGCACGTTGCACACGATGTAAGCCACGAACATGGCCAGCAGGATCAGACCCACCGGGCGGGTGAAGGAGCCGGTGGTGTAGGCCACACCGGCATAGAAAGCGGCAGCCACAAAGAAGAAGGCCACCGGGGTGCGCAGGCTCTTGGGGTCAACCTTGCCCGGGCGCACCGCAATGGTGATGGCGGCGATCAGTGCAGAATTGCAGATGACCGAGCCGATGGCGTTGCCGTAGGCGATCTCGCCGTGACCGGTGAGGGCAGAGGTGGTGGACACCATGACCTCCGGCAGGGTGGTACCGATGGACACCACCGTGGCACCGATGAGCAGCTCCGGCACATGGAAGCGGCGGGCGATGCCGGTGGCACCGTCCACAAACCAGTCGCCGCCCTTGATCAGGCACAGCAGACCCACGATAAATAACAGAACAGGGATCAGCATAATATCTCTCCTTTTTAATAATAGCGGCAGAGGCACAAAAAAAGACCCTTATCACATCCTGCCCAAAACGGGAAAATGTGATAAAAGTCTCAAGCATCCGGTACTGTATCGGGCATTTCTGCCGGGACTGTCGCTACAGCACAGCGCACCCGTTTTTCAACTAAGGTACGCCCCTTACTCCCTTTTATCCAGAGAATATTATACCTGTTTTCCGGCAAAAACGCAAGGGGAAATATGGGATTTATTCTGCCTTGGTCACTTTTTTGGCGTTGGGGTAAATATGCTCCATGCGGGCGTTGTCGAAATGCTCGTCAAGGAACACTTCCAGCTGTCCGTTGGGCGCTTCGCCGCTGGTGCGGGCATCGTACCGCGCCAGTGCCAGCGCGCTGGTAAGCATATTCACCGCCATGAACACCGCCAGCACTGCTGTCATCCACGGGCGGATATGGCTGCGCACCTTTTTCATCAGCTTCAGCACCAGCGGGTAGCCGTAGCGCATCCACATCACCGCCGCAATGCCCCAGAAAAAGCAGTACAGCAGGTTGATGCGCCCGCCCAGATTGAACTTGAACTTGCTGTAATCCCAGAACACGGTACCGAACAGCAGCTCTGTAACAGCGCTGCACACATATTCATATACGCCGCCCAGCACTGTGCCGAAAGCAAAGAGATAGCGGTCGCTTTTATCCTGATTCTGCCGCAGCAGCACAGTAGCCATGGCCAGCGCCAACCCCCACACCACGCTGAAAGGCCCCCATACCAGACTGGAACGGCTCATCCACACCCCGGCGGTCAGGCGGCAGAACACCGTCTCCACCAGATCGCCCAGAAACGCCCCGATGACAAACAGCCACAGCAGATCTGCCGCGCTGAGGAAGTCGTTTTTCCCCTTCTGCACTGCCGTGAGCTGCTGCCGGGCGGCTTCCGGGTAGGCGCGCTGGATGCGCTTTTCCACATACACGGCAATGCGGCGGCGCAAGGTATCGGAGCGCTCTTCCAGTTTCTGGTTCAGCTGTTCCAGCACCGGGTGCTGCGCCGCGTACCGCCCCACCAGAACCGCCGAGCCCACGAGACGGACTCCTATCTCGTATGCCGTCTTCTGCTTGAAAAA
>ENA-OXVG01000360-OXVG01000360.1-human-gut-metagenome-genome-assembly--contig:-NODE-360-length-12850-cov-14.920047_pt1 | contig 12850 bp, 7 predicted proteins | sample MGYA00249572_ERZ652687 | MGnify/ENA primary metagenome ERZ652687 (study PRJEB26925, sample SAMN05826836) | human gut metagenome | biome: ENVO:2100002; feature: ENVO:00000062; material: ENVO:00002003... | reverse complement strand
TCTACACACTGCATATCGTCGGCAGCGTCAGATGTGTATAAGAGACAGCAATATAAGTGCCATGTTCCAAAAAGAACAGCTTTAGCTGTTCTAATTTCGAATGGTTGGCAAATTGCAAATTAAATTGTTTCATGTTAAATCATTCATTTATTGAAATCATTAGTTCACACAAAATTATAGCAAATTCGCTAAATGACAAAATTTTTAGTGCAAGGTGCAAGTATATATTTATATATATAGCTTGCACCTTGCACTAATCGCAGAAGATTTATTATCAATGATTTGCGTATTTCAAAAGAAAGACTTATCTTTGAACCCGAAAGTTAGGCAGACAAACAGCGGTCAAAGTTGGACAAGCCCAACGTCTGAAAATCGTTACTGTTTCGTTACCTATTTGAAATTTTGGAATATAAGACATTGTAGCATAAGTGGTTAGAGTTATAGGTTCAAAAACCTGTCTCTCCGCTAGAAAGCAGCTTTTTGCTGCTTTCTGTTTTTATGGAGAGTTTTTTCTCTAGTTGGTAATTGTAAGGAGAGGTGCTCGAGTGGTTGAAGAGGCACGCCTGGAAAGCGTGTATACGCCAAAAGTGTATCACGAGTTCGAATCTCGTTCTCTCCGCATCATTTTTTTACATTTTAATATTAATGAACGGCTGTTTTGACTTATCAAGGCAGCCGTTTGTTTTATATTGTTTTCGGGAATTCGGTTATTCCAATTCTTCAATAATCTTCTTTACATCTACCGGTTGTAATCGACCATATACCTTCTCGCCGATCATCACTACCGGAGCCAGTCCGCAGGCGCCTACACAACGCAGACAGTCTAATGAGAACTTTCCGTCCGGGGTAGTGTCACCGACTTCGATACCTAATACACGTTTGAACTCTTCCAGCAGTTTTTCTGAACCACGTACATAACAAGCTGTACCCATGCAAACAGAGATGGGATGTTTTCCTTTGGGAGTCATGGTAAAGAAAGTATAGAAAGTGACGACACCATACACTTTCGATACGGGAATTCCAAGTTTGGAAGCGATAATCCGTTGCGTTTCCTCGGGTAGATACCCTTGCAAATGCTGTGCCTCATGCAAAATATTGATAAGTTCGCCCGGTTTGTTTCCATGCTTGTCGCAGATCGTTTTGATTTGCTCTGCCATGTCACAGGCTAGTTTGATATCTGACATAATACTCTTCATTTAAAAGTTAATCAATCGCTTTGTTGAAATAATGCGTATGCAGGAGAGTTTCCGATTTCTCACCTAGCGGTTTGCCGAGATAATCCTCGTATAATGTCTTGATATACGGATTCTCGTGCGATTTGCGCAAAGGTTTGTTGGCGTCTTCACGGTAAAGTGCGTTGGCGCGTGCATAGAGTATTTCCGAGTTGCCGTGATGCAAAGGCTGCCCGCCGCCACCGATACAGCCTCCGGGGCAAGCCATAATTTCGATTACATGATATTCGTTATGTCCGTTCCGTATATCTTCCAGTAGATGACGAGCGTTGCCTAGTCCGTGTGCGATGCCTACTTTTAATTCAAATCCGTTTAGGTTAATGGTAGCACGACGGACGCCATTTAGTCCGCGTACCTGTTCGAAATTTACATTTTTCAAAGGTTCTCCGGTATAGATTTCATAGACAGAACGGAGGGCGGCTTCCATTACACCACCTGTTGTTCCGAAAATGACACCGGCACCTGTCGATTCACCCATCGGGTTGTCGAATGGGCTGTCCAGTACGAGAGGGAACCCGATATTGGCACGTTTAATTAGTCGTGCCAGTTCACGGGTAGAGATAGAATAATCCACATCGGGGATACCGTTCACTTTGAATTCATCACGTGCACATTCGTACTTTTTAGCCAGACAAGGCATGATAGATACGACAACCAGTTTTTCTCTGGGTATGCCCATTTTCTCCGCCCAATAGGATTTGGCAATGGAACCGAACATCTGTTGTGGGGAGCGGGCGGTGGACGGAATGTCCAGCATGTCCGGGAAATGATGTTCGAAGAAGTTGACCCATGCCGGACAGCAGGAAGTCAGGATAGGTAATCGTACGGATTTATCTCCGTTGAGATAACGTGTCAGGCGGTTCAGAATTTCAGAACCCTCTTCCATAATGGTAAGGTCGGCTGCAAAATCAGTATCGAATACATAGTCGAATCCCAGTTCGCGAAGTGCATACACCATTTTCCCGGTTACCAGAGTGCCGGGAGGAAATCCGAATTCTTCACCTAGGGCCGCCCGTACGGCAGGTGCGGTCTGCACAATCACTACTTTGTCCGGATTAGCCAGATCGTCGAGCAGACGGTTGGTGTAGTCACGTTCTGTTAATGCGCCTACGGGACAGACAGCCACGCACTGACCGCAGTAAGTACATTCACTTTCCGTCATCATTCGGTCAAAGGCAGGAGCGATGGTTGTATTGAATCCGCGACGGATGGCACCCAATGCTCCGACCGTCTGTACATCATTGCAAACACTTTCACAACGGCGACAGAAAATGCATTTATCCATATTACGGACGATAGAAGCGGTAATTTCCCGTTTGCGGGGGGACAGCTCACCGCCATTGAAAGGCATTTCGCGAATGTTGAAACGCAGTGCTAACGTTTGGAGCTCGCAGTTGCCGCATTTAGGGCAAGTGAGGCAGTCATTGGGGTGATCCGAAAGGATCAGTTCAGCCACCACTTTGCGAGCGTTCATTACGCGCAGGGTACTGGTTTTTACTACCATTCCTTCTGTGCAACGGGTAGCGCAGGCAGGAGCCAGATTGCGCCGTCCCATCACTTCAACCACACAAATACGGCAGGAAGCCGGATTATTTTTTATACAGGTTCCTTTCAGGTCGATATGACACAGCGTAGGTATATTGATACCGATTTTGATAGCGGCTTCAAGAATAGTGCTTCCCTCGGGCACAGTGATGAAATGACCGTCTATCTGGAGAGTAATTTGTTTTTCTTCCATAGTAAATAAGATTTTAGCAGACAAGAATAGCATTGAATTTGCAGCGTGCCATACACATGCCGCATTTGATACATTTATCGGGAGCAATGACATGTGGCTTACGCACCAGCCCGCTGATAGCATCCGCCGGACAGTTTTTGGCGCATAGATGACAACCAATGCAACGTTCCGGACTGATGGTATATGTTAATAGTGATTTACATTGCTTGGAACGACAAGTCTTATCCCGTACGTGTTCCATATATTCATCGTAGAAGTTATCCAATGTGGATAAAACGGGATTCGGAGAGGTTTGTCCCAGTCCGCAGAGGGCCGTATCTTTGATGACTTGTCCCAAAGTGGCAAGTGTGTCCAGGTCTTTTTCTGTGCCTTTTCCTTCTGTAATCTTGTTCAGTAGTTCCAACAGACGTTTGTTTCCAATGCGGCAAGGTGTGCATTTCCCGCAGGACTCTTCCACTGTAAAATCCAGATAAAAGCGGGCTACGGATACCATGCAGTCGTCCTCATCCATGACAATCATCCCTCCTGAACCCATCATGGAACCGGCCGAGAGAAGGTTGTCAAAGTCAATGGGAGTGTCCAGATGTTTTTCTGTCAGACAGCCGCCTGACGGTCCTCCTGTTTGTACAGCTTTGAACTTCTTTCCGCCTTTGATGCCTCCTCCGATTTCGTAGATTACTTCCCGAAGAGTAGTTCCCATCGGCACTTCGATCAGTCCGACATTATTAATCTTTCCGGCAAGAGCAAACACTTTGGTTCCTTTGGAACGTTCTGTGCCAATCGTTGCAAACCAGTCGGCTCCTTTGGTTAGAATAATGGGAATATTGGCAAGTGTTTCCACATTATTTACATTGGTTGGTTTTCCCAGATAACCGGATTCGGCAGGGAAGGGAGGTTTCAGAGTCGGCTCTCCCCGTTTTCCTTCCATCGAATGAATAAGGGCAGTTTCTTCTCCGCAGACAAAAGCTCCGGCTCCGTATCGTATTTCTATGTCGAAACTGAAATCTGTTCCTAAGATATGATCCCCCAGTAATCCGTATTCGCGTGCCTGATTGATAGCTGTTTTCAGTCGGTTGATGGCTAGCGGATATTCCGCACGGATATATACTAATCCTTTGGTGGACCCGATGGAATAACCGCAGACACACATCGCTTCTACAATCGAATGTGGGTCGCCCTCCATAATGGAACGGTCCATGAATGCACCGGGATCTCCTTCGTCGGCGTTACAAACCACGTATTTGACATCCGACTGTTGTTTGTTGGCAAATTCCCATTTCAGTCCCGTCGGGAAACCGCCACCGCCACGTCCGCGAAGTCCCGAACGTTTGATAATATCAATAACGTCCGTCGGCTGTTTGTTAAGCAGACAATCGGCCAATGCAAAGTATCCTTCACGGGCGATATACTCTTCAATATTTTCGGGGTCGATAAAACCACAGTTACGCAATGCGATGCGGAGTTGTTTCCGGTAGAAATCCATGTGCTTGGAGTCGCTGACGGTATGTTCCGTTTTAGGATCTACATACAGCAACCGTTCGATTCTTCGTCCTCCGATGATATGCTCGTTGATGATTTCTTCCGCATCTTCGGGAGTGACTTGGGTGTAAAAGGTATTATCGGGGATAATTTTCACGATAGGACCTTTTTCACAGAAGCCGAAACAGCCTACGGTGATGACTTCTACTTTGTCGGTGATTTCGTTCTTTTGGATGGCTTTTAGAAGATTGTCTGTAATACCCTGGCTGGAAGATGCCTTACAGCCTGTACCACCGCAGATCAAAATCTGAAGATGTTGCGCACCGGATGCCAGTCCGTAACACTTTTCAGTCACCTTTTCATTACTTTCTTCGCGCAATGAAAGATTGTGCTCTGCTCTCTTCCTGATTGTTGCCAAATCATGGATAGATAAAATTTTCATAAGTATCAGAATTGTTAGTCGGTTTTTTGCAAATATAATTCTTTGTTTGAAATAACAGCGTAGTCTCGTACAAATAAAATTGTTCTTTGACGGAGGATTTAGGTAAATAAATCTCTATCTTCGTATTTAATAGGTATCAAACCTAAAAAATATAACTGAAGTATGAGACGAATTTTACTTGGACTATGTTTTCTATCCTTTCTGAACATTGCATCCGGACAAGAGATTCCTTTGCCGGAAAAGATGCCGCAGACACATCCGCGGGTACTGACTACTCCGGCGGGAAAGCAGGAAACATGGAAGCTGATTAAAAAAGAAGAATGGGCGAAAGATGTTTTCAATAAATTGAAGGAACGGACGGAAGTATATACGAACCTGACGGATGCTCAACCGGCGTGGTTGCTGTCTCGTTTGGCAATGTACTGGAAGTCTCATGCCACGGAAGTATATGTGAAAGGTGAAACGTTCGACCATGCAGGTGGTGAAAGAGCTCCTTATCCCACTGTGCGCTACACGGGAATCCGTGGCACAGCTGCTACCCACGGTCGTCCCAAATTGGCGGATGTCGTTCCTTATGATGATGAGGACGGGAATGTCACTTTCTGCAATAATGCACTTCCCGACCGTCCTATGGAGAGTGTACACCCATCCAAAACAGGCCGGAATATTGAAAGCCTGAACTGCGAAATCCTGGGAATTGCCCGTGATGCCGCTTTCCTTTATTGGATGACGGATGAAGAGAAATTCGCTAAACTTGCCGCAGGGGTCTTTGATACATATATGACAGGTATTTATTATAGAAACGTGCCCATCGACCTGAATCACGGCCATCAGCAAACATTGGTAGGATTGACTTCTTTCGAAGTCATCCATGAAGACGCACTCCATATCGTTGTACCTTTATACGATTTTCTATATAATTATCTAAAGGCCAATTACCCGGATAAAATGGAAATCTACGCCGGAGCTTTTAAGAAATGGGCGGATAATATCATTGCGAACGGTGTACCTCATAACAACTGGAATTTGCTACAGGCACGGTTTATTATGAATGTCGGATTGGTATTGGAAGACAATAAGGAATATGCCGACGGAAAAGGACGTGAATATTATATCGACTATGTGATGAACCGTTCCAGCATCCGCCAGTGGAGTCTGACGCGATTGGCAGATTATGGTTTCGATATAAATACGGGAATTTGGGCAGAATGTCCGGGATATAGCAGTGTGGTAATCAATGATTATGCCAATTTCGTGAATCAGTTTGATACGAATCTGCAATATGATTTGGTGAAAGCAATGCCTGTATTGTCGAAAGCGGTAGCAACCACTCCCCAATATCTGTTTCCCAACCGTATGATTTGTGGCTTTGGAGATACGCATCCGGGATATTTGAGTACGAATTTCTTTATCCGTATGATACAGAATGCACAGGCGAACGGGAAGAAAGAACAGGAAAACTATTTCACGGCTTTATTGAAATGCCTGAACCCGGATTTGGGAAATGATAAAACAGAAAAGAAGAATGTGCGTGTATCTGTCAATTCTTTCTTTGAAGATAAACCGCTGACGCTAAATACCAAAGTGCAGCCGGGAAAGATAGAAGATTATGTTTCTCCTTTGTTTTATGCTCCCAATGTGTCATGGCTGGTACAGCGCAACGGTATGCATCCGCGCAACAGTTTGATGATTTCGTTGAATGGCAGTGAAGGGAACCACATGCACGCTAACGGCATTTCGATGGAACTTTATGGAAAAGGATACGTACTGGGGCCGGATGCAGGTATCGGGCTTTTCCTGTACAGCGGACTGGATTATGCGGAATATTATTCTCAATTCCCCAGTCATAATACAGTTTGTGTGGATGGAATATCGAGCTATCCGGTGATGAAAAGTAACCATTCTTTTGATTTGCTTTCCTGTTTCCCGGCATCAGCGGAACCGGGCAAAGCATTTACGTCCGTTACTTACAGTAACCTTTATTTTCGTGAACCGGAAAGCAGGGCGGATCAGACCCGTATGATGAGTATTGTCACTACCGGGGCGGAGACGGGGTATTATGTCGATGTATTCCGCAGCCGGAAAGAGAAAGGAGGCGATAAGATGCACGATTATTTTTATCACAACCTTGGGCAGACTTTGACATTGACGGCAGCAGATGGCAGCGACCTGAATCTCCAGCCTACGGAAGAACTCGCCTTTGCAGGCGCACATCTTTACGCTTATTCCTATTTATATGATAAGAAAGTGGCTGCAACCGCTAAGGATGTCAAGGCAACTTTCACCATAGATATGAAAGATAAGGACGGCGATGATATATACATGAATCTTTGGATGAAAGGCGAACCGGATCGTGAAGTCTTTACGGCTTTGGCGCCAATGACCGAAGGGCTAAGCCGTACACCGAATATGCCCTATAATATAAAGGAGCAGCCGACGCTGACATTTGTTGCCCGTCAGCATGGAGAAGCATGGAATCGTCCTTTTGTTTCGATATATGAACCGAGTACAAAAAAGGAACCGTCTGCTATTCAGTCCGTCTCTTATTTTGATGTAGAAGGAGCAGGTTTAGAAGATTTTGCCGGAATCTGTGTGAAAAGCAAAAATGGACGTATAGATCATATCTTCTCTCTATCTGATGCTGCACAAACCGCTACTTATCAAGGAATGAAAGTGAAAGCGGATTATGCTGTTATCAGCAATGAATATGCAGGAAACCGGACGTTGTTTTTAGGGAATGGAACCCAATTGGTTGCACCCGGGGTAATGATTCAGACCGACAATGCCGCTAATGTATTGCTCGAAAAGAAAGAAGGGAAATGGTATATTATTTCTTCTGCTCCCTGTACGGTTGTTATCGGCGATAAGAAGATAAAATCCGATGCTGCGTCGGAGCCTATGTTGTTGCATATCTGATGTTTCATTGGTAATAAAGAAAAATTGTATATCTTATCCGTAGTATGGTATATTATGGCCTAAGATGGAAATTGTTGCAATAAAAAACAAAAAAAGCGTGTTTAAACGTTTTTAATACTATATTTTTTCTAATTTTGTGGCTTTCTGTCCAAGTAGTATATAAAATGGACAGTAAGCCCTTTTTTTGTGGGTAAATATTTAGTGGGAAATATTTAGTGGGAAATAAATGATGGTATATGTGATGAGAAATGGTCGCAGGGTAATAGCTGCGTTATCATTTCTGTTATTATGTTGTGGTGTACATGTGCACGCACAACGGGTGGCTGTAAAGACAAATGCATTGGGTTGGCTGACCGCCAGTCCGAATGTAGAAGCAGAATTTGTATTGGGTAGTCATGTCTCCTTAAACATGGGGATTGCTGCGAACCCAATCAGTACAGACAACTTTAAAACGACTTTCACGCATTTTCAGCCTGAAGTTCGTTACTGGCTAAATCGTCCGATGGTGAGTCATTTTCTTGGAATCACCGCTTTCGTGAATAATTTTGATATGATGGTAAAAGATGTGCATCACAAAGGCGATGCATACGCCGCTGGTTTGACCTATGGATACGCATGGGTGCTGGGCGATCATTGGAACATCGAGGCAACTGCCGGAGTGGGTGTGTTGCGCTACCGTCAGTTTAAGTATGATAAGGGTACTCCGAAACCGGGTGCGGTCAACGATAGTAAGACCACCATTGCACCTGTCAAACTGGGGGTATCCTTTGTTTATATTATTCGATAACGAACATTAGCTAGTCAGAAAAGAGAATGAAAATCAATTTGAAACGTGATAGATTAACAGGTATACTTCTCGTGGCGATGATGTTCGTCGGTATGAATGTATCCGCCCAACGGATCCGCGTGCAGGGGCATATCACAAACCCCCAGGGAAAAAGTGTTCCGAATGTAAATGTGCTGAATCCGGTCAATGATGAACGTATAGAAATGTCCGACGAGGATGGCCGTTACAGTGTCTTGGTTGAGAAAAACGGCTCGTTGAAGTTTACATGTGTCGGTTATGAGGACAAAACAGTGAAGGTGGCAGGAAAGCAGATTCTGAATGTAGTATTGAAAGATGCCGTCATCGAACTGGACGAAGTTACAATTACTTCCAAAGTGAAGGACAAAGTGATTCCGGAACCTACGGACATCGAAATCAAAGGCAATTATTTCCATCTGAAAACTCGTGTCCCGGTGCCTAAGGAGATGTTTAACTCACATCGTCGCTTGGTATTGCAGCCTTCCATTTATGATGTGACACTGAAAAAGCGTCTGTTGATGCGTCCTGTTGTATTCGACGGGGATACTTATAATACAACGCAAAATCGAATGTACGATTATGATATGGATAAAGATCCTTTGCACGATTACATCCGTGTGAAAACTACTTCTTCACGCAAGGGGGATATTATTGCTTACCATGATTCTATCTATATAGAATATCTGCAACATGACTACCGTGCAGATGTGCATCTGGCGATGGAAAATTACCGGAATATCATTTATCGTGACTCTTTCTCCATTGCACGCGGAACGGTCAACCCGCTTCGCTTCTTGGAGTATAAATTCTCCGCTTTCAGCCTGACGGACGAGAAATACCTTCCGAAACCCGTGATGCAGTTGCGGGATACGAAAGGTGAGGTAAACTTAACCTTCCTGGTAGGTAAAGCCGACCTGGATGATAAGAATCCACAAAATCAGGTGGAACTGAACCGATTGAATCAGGAATTGCGTGGTATTGAGACGAACCCGGATGCCTCTTTGAAGAGTTTTCATATTACGGGGGTGGCTTCGCCGGACGGTTCTTACGCGACGAATCTTCGTCTGGCAAAATTGCGTACGGATAAGGCCCTGGAACGTATACTGGCACAACTGGACCCGGAAACACGTAAACTGTTGGAGGTGAAATCGGATGCATCGGTTGCCTCCTGGAAGGAGGTAGCTGAATTGCTGAAAAAAAGTTCCAAGCCGGAACTGGCTAAAGAAGTAGAGGACTTAATCAAACAATATGCAGCTACTCCTTACCGGTTGAATGGGGTCTTGAAATCGAAACCTTTCTACAAGGAACTTGCGGCTACTTATCTGCCTAAATTGAGAAAGGTGCAATATACGTATGGTTATTCAATCTTCCGTTCTTTGACGGACGACGAGATTAGAGAACTTTACAGAAAGAATCCGAAGCAACTGACCCGTTTCGAATATTACCGTATGATTACGACAGCAAAAACTCCCGACGAAAGGGAAAAGTATTGCAGGGAAGCTCTTGAACTTTATGATAACTTTACGTATGCAGCCAATGAACTGGCAGTGGCAACGATACAGAAAGATACTCCGGATTCACGTATTCTCGAACCGTTTGTCAGTAAATCGGCACCGGTGGAGTTATTGTCCAATCAGGCTATTGCCTTGCTGCATGAAGGGAAATATACAAAAGCAGATTCAGTCTTGACCTTGGTTCCCGAAGAAGCGGTTTCTGAAGATTTGCAGGCCATTGTTCAGGCATTGGCCGGTTATTATAATGATGCTTTCGAAAAGGTGGCGGCTACCAGCCCTTTCAATGAGGTGGTGATGCTGCTGGCAATGAAGAAGAATCAGGAAGCATGGGATAAGATTTCTACCATAGATGTAGAGACCGCCCGCGAATATTATATAAAAGCGATTGCCGCCAACCGCCTGGAGAAAATAGGTGATGCGATTATGAGCATTGAGAAGGCCCTTGAACTTGATCCTTCCTTATTGGAAGTAGCGAAGGTGGACGGTGATATTATTGACTTGCTGCCGGAAGAGCAGAAAATTAAATAATGATATATACAACAAGAGTAAACGATGAATATCTTCAGAATCAACAATAAATATGTAGCAGTGGCAATCTTCCTGATGCTTGCTGTTACCTTACAGGCACAGGATTATGGTGCATTGCAATATATGTTACAGAAACGGCCTGCAAATGAAAAGTTCGAGAGCAATAAATTCAATGAACATCTCTTTTTCTCTGCCGGAATAGGGCCATACAGCTTGTTAACAAGTGGAGATAGTCAGGATGGAATGGGAATGACCGCCCATCTCTTTATGGGAAAGTGGATAACTCCGGTTCATGGACCTCGGATAGGGGTGAATTTAGGTTATCTGCCGTCGAGTATCTACGATTCTAAAATAAAAATGGGTGGCGGCAGCCTGGACTATCTGTTGAATATGTCCTCCCTGGCATACGGATACAATGCAAACCGTTGTTTTGAGTTAGTAGGGATTGCAGGTATAGAAGCCGGTTATTCTAAGGTGGGCGACAATAGCGATCGTTCCGAAAAGTATCCGGATTTGAAAGGCGGCGGTCAGCTTTATTACGGCGCTCATCTCGGTTTACAGGGAAATGTACGTCTTTCTTCTACATTGGATTTGTTTGTAGAACCGCGGATCGGATGGTATAATGACGGTTTTGCGTATACGGAAAGTTGGAGAAACTATAAAATGGCTGGTTCGGTTCTGGTAGGTCTGACCTATATGCCTGCTGCTCCGATGGGAACTAAGATTCATTTCGATGATTTCGATAAAAGTTCCTTCCTGAATCATATGTTTATCTCTTTATCCGGTGGTATCAGTACACTGAAAGTTCCGGGAATCAAGAATACGATTAAAGGATTAGGTCCCCAGTTCTCTGCCGGAATCGGTAAATGGTTCAGTCCTTCTTCCGGTCTGCGTTTGTCCGGGACGGTTGGACTTTCAGACACCCCTTCGGGCAGTGCAAGCGGCTACTTTAAACATGTCGATCTGCATGCGGACTATCTGTTGAATATCAATAATGTTCTTTGGGGATATGATGAAGACAGAATATTTAGTCTGATCGGTATTGCCGGAGTTAACCTGGCAGGTACGAAAGGAGTGGATAAAACCGCCAAGTATGCTCCGGGAATAGGAGTCGGTGTGCAAGGAAGTTTCCGTATCAACCGTTCTGTGGATTTATTTATAGAACCTCGCCTCAATGTGTATAATAAGAGATATGCAGGAGGTCGCGGAGTAGGTGGCAATACGGATCAGCTCGGAGAGTTGAATTTTGGTTTGACTTATCATACGATTGACCGTGCGGCACGTCCGAAGAACGGATTCTCAAGCAATCACATCGCAGACAATCTGTTTATGACTTCGGGAATCGGTGTGCAAATGTTCCTGAATAAGACGAATCTTGAAAACCTTGGTTCTTTAGGTCCGCAGGCTTCTGTCTCTATCGGTAAGTGGTTGAGCCCTTATTCCGGTTTGCGCCTGGTGGGTACGGGTGGATTCTTTACGAACTATGTAGTTCCGGGAAGTGTTAAAGCGGGCAAACTTAGACATGCCAGCGTCAGTGGTGGTCTTGATTACTTGTGGAACATAACGTCTACCATGAGTGGATATAATTCCGATCGTATCTTTGATTTAATAGGTTCGGTAGGTGTCAACCTTGCTTATACTTCCAAATCAGACCATAAGTTCCAACCGGGTATTAATGCAGGCATACAGGGATTATGGCATGTGAATGATTTTCTCGGTTTGTACATTGAACCGCAGATTCGCTTGTATGGAGATAAATTCATTGAAGGTAATCTGGGCTTTATGCAGAAAGACGTAATGGTAGGAGTCAATGCAGGTTTCCACTATCGCTTTGTTCCTTATTCAAAAGCAGCCAATCGCAGCGTGTTTGGTCAGGATGACAAGCGTTACTTCATCTCCGGTGCACTTGGATTGGGTAGCTTGCTCGTAGCCAACAAAGATTTGGTGAAGAATGCAGGTGTAGAAGCAAAAGGAAGCATAGGTAAATGGTACACTCCGTTATCTGCATGGCGGGTAAATGGAACAATTATGTACAAGGCCAAAACGTCGTCGAAGATGAATCTTCATTATGCCGGTTTGGGTATGGATTATATGATGAGTCTGGCCACATTGGCAAAAGGATACAGCCCCGACCATGTGATAGATGTCTGTCTCTTATACACATCTCCGAGCCCACGAGACGGACTCCTATCTCGT
>ENA-OXVG01000348-OXVG01000348.1-human-gut-metagenome-genome-assembly--contig:-NODE-348-length-13258-cov-14.064909_pt1 | contig 13258 bp, 9 predicted proteins | sample MGYA00249572_ERZ652687 | MGnify/ENA primary metagenome ERZ652687 (study PRJEB26925, sample SAMN05826836) | human gut metagenome | biome: ENVO:2100002; feature: ENVO:00000062; material: ENVO:00002003... | reverse complement strand
TCTACACACTGCATATCGTCGGCAGCGTCAGATGTGTATAAGAGACAGGCAAATGGAGTGATCATGATTACTACCAAAAAAGGAAAAGAAGGAAAACCGACTGTCAATTTAAAAGCATCATGGGGAGTTACCTCCAGAGCATTTCCACGTTACAATACAGTCAACGCTAAAGAATTTATGGAAGCTACTTTTGAAGGATATAAGAACTATCTTCTAGATGATGGAGAAACCGATAGTGATGCCAGAGAAATAGCAGCAGGCGACTTGATTCCTACATTAGGAGGATATAATCCATTTAATGTATCGAATGACCAGCTAATCGATCCGACAACCGGAAGAGTTAATTCAAATGCTCAATTACTTTATCAAGATGATTGGATGGATGAGGCAACCAAAGACAGCCCTTTGAGACAAGAGTATCAATTTTCAGTATCAGGAGGTAATAGCAATACAAATTATAATTTCTCTTTGGGCTATTTGAATGAAGACGGATTAGCTGTAAATACAGGATTCGAACGTTTCTCCGGTAGAATGAATATTGATTCACAAATAAAGAAATGGTTGAAATCCGGTCTCTCCGCTTCTTTCTCAACAACAACACAAGATTACACTTTTGAAGATGGAGGATCTGCTTTTTATAATATCTGGTATTCTTCAGAAATGATCGCTCCCATTTATCCCGTATACAAGAAAAATGCAGATGGCAGCAACCTGCTTGTTGATGGAGAAAAAGAATATGATTATGGTGTAAATCGTCCTTCATTCAGTAACATGAACTGGATTGCCGCCCTTTATCAAGACAAACGTGAGCGCAAATCTGATAACTTAAGTTCAAGAGCTTATGTTACATTGTCAGGGAAGGATTACGAAGAACTGGGTTTCTTTAAAGATTTCACCTTGACTAGTAATATAGGTATTGATTATCGTAACCGAAATACATTAAATTATTATAATCCGGATGAGGGAGATGCTGCCGGTGTGGGTGGTGACTCCTATAGATCTGCAACGAGAATGCTTAGTTATACGTTTAATCAACTATTAAATTATAACAAAACATTCAACAAGCATTCGCTTGACGTTTTAGTAGGACACGAATTTTATTCTTATGAGAACCTATTATTGAGTGCCGAACGACAAGGTTTTCCATTCAATGGCTTACAGGAACTGGCTAATGGTGCTCAAATCATAGGTGGCACCTCATATAAAGATATATATAAAATAGAGTCAGTATTCGGACGTATCAATTATTCATTCTCCGACCGTTACTATTTATCAGGAAGTTACCGTACAGATGGTTCTTCACGTTTTCATAAAGATAACAGATGGGGATCATTCTGGTCATTAGGCGGAGCCTGGCGCATTTCAGAAGAAGCATTTATGTCCGGAGCTAAATCATGGTTGAATAGTTTAACGTTAAAGGCAAGCTATGGTGTACAAGGAAATGATGCAATTGTAGACAAAGACGGATATGAAACTTATTATGGCTGGCAAAGTTTGTATGATATGGACTATGCAAATGCCAGTATGTCCGGTGCATTGCTCTACTCTCTTGAAAATAAATCATTAAAATGGGAAAAAAACAAGAACTTGAATATTGGTATAGAAGGTACATTATTAGACTCCCGTTTACGCGTTTCTTTGGAATATTATATAAAAAAGACATCAGATTTGCTTTTAATGAAACCGAAAGCCACGTCTACAGGGGTAAACGGTTATTATGACAATGTAGGAGCGATGGAAAACAAAGGTATTGACCTTAGTATCTCCGGAGATATATTTAATAAAAGAGACTTTTCATGGACAATGGGTATTATGCTCAGTTCATTTAAGAATAAAATAACCGAATTAACATCAGGTACAGAACAAATTGTATTAGGTGCAACTATTCTGAAAGTAGGTGAACCAATCCGTTCCTTCTATATGGCCAAATCAGCCGGAGTTGATCCCGAAACCGGTAGTATGCTATATTGGATAAAAGATGATCAAGGAAATTGGGTAAAAGACAGTAATTATAATAAAGCGAATTCAACAGATCGTCAATTATGCGGAAGCCGTATTCCTGATTTTTATGGCAGTTGGAACAATAGTTTCACATACAAGAATTTTGATCTTTCATTCTTGTTTACGTTCTCCGTTGGTGGAAAAGTCTACGACAGCAAATATGCTAATCTGATGAGTACTCGTAATGTCGGACAAAATTTCCATAAGGATATGCTCAATGCTTGGAAAGCACCAGGGGATATCACCGACGTACCTCGAATGGTATTACTAGCTAATGATCAAATAAGCGATCGTTTCCTTATAAATGCATCTTATTTATCACTCAAGAATATAACATTAGGTTATAACCTACCGAAGAAATGGCTACAAAAAGCAGGTATAAGCAACATCCGCATTTTCGCAACAGGAGACAATTTATTCTTGATATCGGCATTGAAGGGAATGGATCCGCAGTATAACTTCACTGGTTCACAAGACTATACTTATACTCCAGTACGCAACATTACTTTTGGATTCGATTTAAAATTTTAATTACGAATAAAAATTAGCTAAAAATGAAAAAACATATATATAAATTTTTGTGCGTAGGAATATTAGCAATGGGATTTGCTTCATGCGACCTCGACACAGAACCCACAGATAAACTCCCCCAAGAACAGCTACTAAGTGACATTGGAGGTGTGGAAGCTATTTTAAATGGTGTATATCGTAGTTTCTATAAAACAGACTGGTCGGAAGGATATCCGACCGAAAATTTCGGTCCTTCTTCTGTTGCTCTTGCAGGAGACCTAATGGCCCAAGATGATATGCAACTTCGTGAATTCGGTAATTATTGGTTTGCTTACGATTTCTTACGATGGACACGTACGGAAATCAACAATAAATCAGACCGTCCTTATGTATGGTGGAATATGTTCTATCAATTTGTAAATAATGCAAATGTGATGATAGCCAGCCTTGACAAAATAGAGACTTCAGAAGTCAAAAAACAAAAGAATTTGAAAGCACAAGCATTATCATTACGGGCTTATGCATATTTTAATTTGGTTTCTTTATACCAATTAACTTATAAAGGACATGAATCATCACCGGGAGTTCCTATTTATACAGAACCTACTAGTATCGAAACTAAAGGCAATGGTCGTGGTACTGTAGAGCAAGTATATAAAAGAATAAACGATGATTTGAAAGACGCAATTCAGTTGTTTGAAGAAGCCGGATTAACTCAAAGTCACAAATCTCATATTGATAAATATGTAGCTTACGGAATAAAAGCTCGTGTAGCTCTTATTCAAGAAGATTGGGCTGCCGCTTCTTCAGCTGCACAAGAAGCAATGAAGAAGGACGGTCTGGGACTTATGGGAAATGATGATTTATTAAATGGCTTTAACAGTATTACCAATAAGGAATGGATGTGGGGTTCAGAAATTTTTGAGTCTCAAGCTACCGGTTGGTATTCATTCTTCAATCACATGGATGCAGCCGCAGGAGGTCACGCAGCAACATGCCGCAAAATCATTTCATCAGCGTTGTATGATGCTATAGATGACAACGACACCCGTAAAAAGTGGTTTACAGCACCCACTGGGATGACACCTGATGAAGAAGATGAGGATGCCAACCTAAAACCGGAAGATGTCAGTTACAACCAATTGAAGTTCAGAGTAAAATCTATAGGAACATGGAATAGCGATTATATTTACATGAGAATGGCAGAAATGTACTTGATTGCAGCTGAAGCTGAATGCAGACAGGGAAACGAACATTTTTCTAAAGCTAAATCTCTGCTCAAAGAAGTAGTTAGCTATAAATATGAAGATCCTTCCGAATATGAAAATAAAGTAGATGGCCTGCAAGAAAGCAATAACATTACATTGACAGAAGAAAATACGACATCAACAACTTTACTTGACGAAATTTTGCTTCAACGTCGTATCGAATTATGGGGAGAAGGAGTGCGTCTATTAGATTACAGACGATATGTTGATCCGGAAAATTGGGAATTGACGATGATGATTCCAATGACCGAGTTCGACGGTAATGAAAGCTTAAATATTGCTACTGATCAGAATCCATAAATAATTTACTTCTTAGGGAAATAGCGACAAAACAGCATCAAAATATATAAATATAAAACTGTTTTAAAGAGCCTCTCCCTGTTACAACAGAACTGCCCTCCAAAAGTTTTTGCATCTAACTTTCGGAGGGCAGTCCCTTTTTACAGCAAAGATAAATTATTTTAAGGACACTTCAGCCCTTCTATCTTTTATCATCAAGGAAGCATCCCCTCTCTCACAATATCCACTAAAATCGGCTTCAATCCGCTAACGAAACATTCCACTGCAATCACCATCAGAATCAGTCCCATAAGACGCATCATCACATTATTACCCGTTTCACCCAAGACTTTTACCAATTTCGTGGAAGCACGAAGAATAAAGAAAGTCAGCAGATAAATCAGGGCGATAGTACCGATCAATATCCCCTTCATTTCATAAGAATGCGCATCCTGCATCAAAACGATTGCATTGGCAATCGCTCCGGGACCGCATAACATAGGAATACCGAGAGGAGTAATAGAGATATCATCCGCATACGTTTTGATTTCTTCGTCCTTCAACTTCATCGGTGTATAGCGGGCTTGAAGCATATCAAAGCCTATCTTGAAGATAATCACCCCGCCGGCAATACGGAAACCATTGGTAGAGATACCGAAGAACTTGAAAAGAAACTGCCCGGCAAAGACAAATACCATCAATGTAATAAACGACACAATAGTAGCACGACGTACGATAGACTGACGTTCTTTATCCGTCATACCATGAGTCATGGTAAGAAAGACAGGCATCGTTCCCAACGGGTTGGTCAACGTGAAGAATGAAGTGAAACAAAGTAAGGCGAAAGGCAGAAGCGTACTATCCATGATTATATCGTATTTTATGCAAAACTAAAACGCAACAAAAATACGACTTAATCCAGAAAACCTATAATAAATCCATTAATTCTTTCAAGGAATGGATGTGATAAGTAGGGAGGAAAGGGAAAGCTGTCCGTTCTGTCACATTGTAGAAAACCTGATGCATCCCTACTCCGTGCGCTCCGGTTATATCCGCTTCCCAACTATCACCAATCATTAAGGATTCGCGCAACTCGGATTGAGTAGCAGACAAAGCAAAATTGAATATCTCCGGCCAAGGCTTCAGCACTCCGAGATCTTCCGAGAGAATCACCTTTCTGAAATACCCGTCCACTCCTGCCGAACGCATCTTACGTGATTGCAATTCACGAAACCCATTGGAAAGGATATAGAGGTTATATTTGGGAGCAAGATATTCCAATACCTCCTTTGCATGAGGCATTAAAACACTTTTAGTAGGGATAATAGCGAAAAAATCTCTCGAAAACTGTTCAGCGATCGCTTCATCTTTCACTCCCACGGCCTGTAAAGGATAAAAGAAACGTTGGCTGTTCAATTCATCCTTCGTTATCTTTCCTTCACCGTACTCAACCCAGAGTTCGGTATTTCTTTGTTGATAAAGAGTATAATAATGATTAAATGAATCAAAATAGCGGTCGAACGAATATTTCTGATATACTTCCTCAAAGGTGTTACGGGCATTTTGAGAAAAAGCCCAGATGGTATCATCAAGATCAAAAAAAAGATTTTTATATTTCATCAGTAGTTATGCGTATAATAAGAAACAAAAAAGCCAATGTGCTAATTTCTTTAATCCAGGAATCAGCACATTGGCAATTCAAAAGGGATATCTACCTTATTTTACCTGGATAACCAAGTATCTGGATACACTCCAGAATTCAGTAGGATTAGTAATCTTCAATGTCAACTGGCCTTTATCATCTTTTACCAATTCATAAGAACCGGTCGGATGAGTAGTCAGTAATTCAGCACGTTTAGAGTACAACTTGATTTCTTTGGTTGTACGGATATCGATCTGCGTGAAATAATCCTTGTTGAAATCAGCGCTCTTCAACACGTCTCCGCTCTGAAGAATCTTTTGAGCTTTCAACTCAGATTTAGTACCAAATACGAACCAGGCAGCATTCAGGCTCTTTTCCTGTTCAGCAACGGTTTTAGCTTTCGCTTCGTTTTCTGCGGCCAGAGTTTCTTTTGCTACAGACAGATCGCTAACAGCAGCATCCAATTCCTGAATACGGATATTCTTGGAAGCCAGTTCTGTTTGAAGCTCTTCGATACGTTGTTGTTTAGCGTTCAATTCAGCAGTCAAAGCGGCAACAGCTTTTTTCATCTGTGCAGAATTGTAATTGCTATTCTTCAACTGTGCCTGTAACTTTGCAATCTGCGCTTTGTTTTCTTCCATTTGCTTGGAGATGAATTCGATGTCAGAAGCAATCTGTTGCTTGGCACTGGCAGAGTTTTCAGTGATGGTTCCACGCTGCAAGTCAACACGGCTTTCGGCAGCATTGATCTTACGGAAACCTTCCTGAACTTCATTGAAAGTCCCCATCATATCATCCAGTTCAGCATTGCGCTGGTTCAGTTCCATCAAAAGAGAATCATTTTCAGCTTTCAGGTCTTTACTTCCACCTTTAAAGCCATCACACGAAGCCAACAAGGCGACGCATACAAATAAAACAGCTAACTTTTTCATACGTTTACGTTTTACGTTTTTTAATGAAGTTATTTAATCATCTATTCCTGCTAATACTATCACAATCTCGCCCCGGGGTTCGGTAGCGGTAAAGTGTTCTATCAATTCAGCCAAACTGCCCCGAACTGTTTCTTCGTGGAGTTTGGATATTTCACGCGACACGGTTGCCTGACGTTCAGCACCGAAATATTCGGCAAACTGTGTTAACGTCTTCAACAGACGGTGGGGTGATTCATAAAACACCATCGTGCGGTGTTCTTCCGCCAATGTCTTCAGTCGTGTCTGCCGTCCTTTCTTCTGGGGGAGAAATCCCTCGAAGCAGAACTTCTCGTTCGGCAATCCCGATGCTACGAGTGCCGGAACAAAAGCGGTTGCTCCCGGCAAGCACTGCACTTCAATACCGTTGCGCACACATTCACGAACAACCAGAAATCCGGGATCGGAAATTCCAGGCGTTCCGGCATCCGAAATTAGTGCCACCGTTTCACCTGCCTTTATTCTATTAACAACACTTTCCACCGTTTTATGTTCATTAAATTTGTGGTGGGATTGCATTGCATTCTTTATTTCAAAGTGTTTCAGCAAGATACCGGAAGTACGTGTATCCTCCGCCAAAATCAGATCGACCTCTTTCAGGACTTTGATAGCCCGAAAAGTCATGTCCTCCAGATTCCCTACCGGCGTAGGCACCACATATAGCTTTCCCATCTTGTTTTTGTTTTATACTGATTGATTAAAATATTTCTTTAGTAGCTCCAGAAAGTCGTTCACCGCCTCCTTTTCTTCATTCAATTCGACTTTCGAGGACAGAAATGCGACTGCAGTCTTGTAGGAACTCATTACTGATATCTGTTCGATAACCCGATTCATCAAATCAGTGTTGCCTCCGAACAGTTCACGAGAAAAACGGAAAGAATCATTCAAGCTGATAGCATGTCGCAAGCCGGCAGACAGTTTGAGACTTTCTCCCAACACAGCCGATTTAGGTTCTTCCTCTTTCACAACAGTTTCAACGACAGGTTCCTCAACAATTGCCGGTTCCTCTTTTTTCCCTTCTTCTTCTTCTTCTTCTTCTTCTTCTTCTTCTTCTGCTGCTGCTGCTGTCTCTGCAGCTGCCGCTATTACGACAGGTTTCTCTTCCGCAACAATGGCTTCTCCTTCCTCATCTTCTTTCACAACAACCGATTCGAGAGATTGTATAATCACGGGGGAATCCTCTTCAGACCCGGCAACTTCATCCTCCTCTTCCGCTGTCTCTTCCACAGCTGACGGAGAAATTTCCTGAACAGCATCCACCTCCTGCTGCAGTTCGTCCAAACGCCCCTGCATCCGTGTAATGCTCCGCTTCAACAGTTCAGACAAAGTCGGAGTCGGCTCCTTGGTAAATGAATCCATGAGATACTTCAACTCATGAACATCCAACTCAATATCTGTTAATAGCTTCTGTTTCATGTCAGTCCATTGTTTATACGGTGCGAATGTAGGAATAATTTATGCAATAACTTAAAATAATGGATAATTTAACAGTTCTTGCACATTGAATTGCTTACCTTTGTCCACATATTTATTTAATCAAGAAAACACAAAATCTCATGGTATTATTTTCAGAAGACCACATACAGGAGACTAGAAGAAGAGGCCGGATCGAAGTAATCTGCGGTTCTATGTTCTCCGGAAAGACAGAGGAATTGATTCGCAGAATGAAGAGAGCGAAATTCGCGAAACAACGTGTCGAGATATTCAAACCTGCTATCGACACCCGTTATTCAGAAGAAGACGTAGTCTCTCACGACAGCCATTCTATCGCCTCCACTCCCATCGATTCGTCAGCCAGCATTTTACTGTTTACTTCCGAGATAGATGTAGTAGGTATTGATGAAGCACAGTTCTTCGACAGTGGTTTGATTGATGTATGCAACCAGCTTGCCAACAATGGAATCCGTGTTATCATTGCAGGATTGGATATGGACTTCAAAGGAAATCCGTTCGGACCTATGCCACAATTGTGCGCCATTGCCGATGAAGTCTCCAAAGTTCATGCGATCTGTGTGAAATGTGGTCAGCTGGCTTCTTTCTCACATCGTACAGTCAAGAATGAGAAACAGGTTCTTTTAGGCGAAACAGCCGAATATGAGCCTCTGTGCAGGGAATGTTATCTCCGTGCACGAGGGGAGGATGAGCAGAAAGTATAAACTCTATAAAGAAACAGATTATGGAAAGGAAAAAGATAACATTCGACAGTTTTATACGCGGTTCCATCGGATGTGTGTTAGTTGTAGGAATATTAATGCTCGTGGAACGTCTTAGCGGAGTGTTATTGCCTTTCTTTATTGCGTGGCTGATAGCTTATATGGTCTATCCGTTAGTCAAATTCTTCCAGTATAAGCTACGATTAAAAAGCCGCATTATTTCCATCTTCTGTTCCTTATTCCTCATTACGGTTATCGGAGTCACTTTATTCTATCTGTTAGTGCCGCCGATGATTTCGGAAATAGGCAGAATGAACGACTTGCTAGTGACTTACCTCACCAATGGAGCCGGTAACAATGTGCCTAAGAATCTTTCTGAATTTATCCACGAGAACATTGATCTTCAGGCGTTGAACCGTGTATTAAGTGAAGAGAATATCCTGGCGGCAATCAAGGATACCGTCCCCAGAGTGTGGACTTTGCTTGCAGAATCTCTCAACATTCTATTCAGCATCCTTGCCTCTTTCATTATATTATTATATGTAATCTTTATATTATTGGATTACGAAGCGATAGCTGAAGGATGGTTGCATCTGCTACCCAATAAATACCGTACGTTTGCCTCCAACCTGGTTCACGACGTACAGGATGGTATGAACAGATATTTCCGTGGACAGGCTTTGGTTGCTTTCTGCGTAGGTATTCTTTTCAGCATCGGTTTCCTGATTATCGATTTCCCCATGGCTATCGCTCTGGGACTTTTCATCGGAGCATTGAATATGGTTCCCTACTTGCAAATCATTGGTTTCCTTCCCACCATTTTATTGGCAATCCTCAAAGCTGCCGACACCGGACAGAACTTCTGGATTATCATTGCATGTGCATTAGCCGTCTTTGCAATCGTACAAATCATACAGGATACCTTCCTTGTCCCCAAAATCATGGGAAAGATTACCGGACTGAATCCTGCCATCATCCTTTTATCTCTTTCTATCTGGGGTTCATTAATGGGAATGCTCGGCATGATTATCGCCTTGCCACTAACAACTTTGATGCTCTCCTACTACCAACGCTTTATTATCAACAAAGAAAAAATAAAATATGATGAAGTAGAAACTACTGATAATCAAGAAACAAGCCACAACGAGGAAAAATAATTGAAACTTTTTTCTACGTAATGCTTGCAAATTAAATAAAAGTAACTACCTTTGCACCCGCAATCAGGAAATAACTGATTCGCAAATAAGGATTGATTCGCTAGCTCAGCAGGTAGAGCACAACACTTTTAATGTTGGGGTCCTGGGTTCGAGCCCCAGGCGGATCACTGAAAACAAAAGAAAAATCAAGCAAATCCCTGATAATCAGACATTATCAGGGATTTATTTTTTCTGGCAGGTAGCAGAAAAAAGCCGTTTCAAGCATATTATTCCGAACACAGAAAATTAATTTTGTAAATTAAAAACGTTACGGTATAAAAAGTACATTTAGAATCCTCTTCTATTTAAAAAAGAACGAACCGAAGAAAGACGGACAGTGACTATTATAGTACGTATAACAGTCGATGGAGAAACCAAGCAATTCAGCATGAAGAAAACAATTCTCCCTGAAAGATTGGGATATAAAATCAGGTCGTACAGTTAATAAGAGCGGAAAAAACACTAGTGCCAAAAATATCCAAGTCGAATAAAGAACTGGATGATTTACGTGGTCAAATCTTCATACAATACACCAAGCAGCTAAACAACAATGGATATGTAGAGCCGAAGAAGTTACGCAATAACGTATTGGCTATAGAGGAAAAGCAATACAGCCTACTCACTTACTTTACGGAACATAATTGCAAATATAAAAATAAGATAGGAACAACACAGTAGTAGTGACTTGTTTTTAACAGTGGTTACCTAAAAAATATAAAAGTCACTACATATATTATTTCCTAAAAAACAACAGTAAAAAATTATATAATTACTATATTTGTAAACAGTAAATTAAAAGGAGGACATAAACCATGTATATATCAAAAGTTTCATTAGTAAACTACCGTAATTTTGAAAATTCTTTTTTTCTCTTTAACAAAGGAATAAATACAATTATAGGAGAAAACGCATCTGGTAAAACCAATCTATTTCGAGCTATTCGCTTAATTTTAGATGACACTTTGTTGTCATCAGCATATAAACTAAATGAAAATGATTTTAATCGTAATTTGAAGAATTGGAAAGGAAAGTGGATTATTATTAGTTTGGAGTTTAGTGAAATATCTAACGATGAAGCTGTTCAATCTTTATTTATTTATGGAAGTGGAGTTGTAGAAGGAAAAGCTACCCCAAAAGCAACATATAATTTATTTTTTAGACCCAAACCAGAAATTAGAAAACAACTTTCAGAGTTGAAAGCTGGCGATAAAGATGGACTAAACAAGATATTAGATAAAATTACAACTGAAGATTATGAAACATTTTTTACAGGGAAAAGTACAGCTGATTTTAATAATAAGAATGTTCAGCGTGAATTAATGGGCGATTTTGATAATGTTATTTTTAAATTCGATATAGACGAATTAAAATATGGAGGCCGTATACCACACCAATTGTCTATAAGTCGAGAAGTTTCATTCACTTTCATAAAAGCGTTAAGAGATGTTGTGTCAGATTTCCAAGACAATAGGAAAAATCCATTATTAACACTTCTTAAAAATAAAAGTGAAGACATAAAAGAAGAAGATTTTAAACCAATATCAACAAAAGTTGATGATCTGAATAAATCCATAGAAGAATTGGATGATATACAGATGATTACAAATAACATATCTGAAACTATTAAGGAGGCTGTAGGCACTACGTATTCTCCATCTTCATTATCTATTAAATCTAACTTACCAAGTGAAGCAGAAAAATTACTTCAGTCATTAAAGCTATTTATAGGAGAACCAGGAGAAGACTATGAAGGCGGTATTCATGAATTAAGTTTGGGAGGAGCAAATCTTATATTTTTAACATTGAAACTACTTGAATACAAATATAGAAAAGAAAAAGATAAAATAGCAAATTTTCTTTTAATAGAAGAACCAGAGGCCCATATTCATACACATATACAGAAAGCATTATTTGATAAACTAAATTATACTGATACACAAATTATTTATTCGACACATTCTACTCATATTTCTGAAGTATCAAATATTTCCAACATGAATATTTTAGGAAAATTTCGTAATTACTCTGAAGTATATCAGCCATTTATCGGGCTAAAAGAAGAAGAAATAGTGAAAACACAAAGGTTTCTAGATGCTATAAGAAGCAATTTATTGTTTGCCAAAAGCGTTATATTAGTAGAAGGAGATGCTGAAGAAATACTTATTCCTATTATGGTAAAGCAAACTTTAGGTGTTAGCTTAGACGAATTAGGAATTAGTATTATAAACATAAGAAGCACTGGCTTTGAAAACTTAGCACAGCTTTTTCATAATCAAAGAATCAAGAAAAAGTGCGCAATTATAACAGATTTAGACACATCAATTACAGGACAAAAAACAGAAGCTTCTAAAAGGGGAAAAACAAGAAAAGAAAAATTGGATGCATTGAAAAAAAGAAATAAATGGATTGGGGTATTTTATGCACCATATACATTTGAAATTGATTTTTTAAAAGCTAATAATAAAGATGAAGTTTTATCCACAATAAAAGATGTATATGTGGATAAGACAGCAATTCAAAAATCGGAAAAAGATATAAATTCAAAGGATATTAAGAAGTATGGAAAAAGAATTCTAACTATGGCAAATTATATAGGGAAGGGTTGGTATGCTATACTCCTTAGTAATTATATTACTCCAACGACTTGTATACCAAATTATATATTGGATGCTATTTTATTTGTCAAACCAGAATATTCAGAAGAATTGTTATTGCAAATATTTAGCTATGTGGTAAGTAGATATGAACAGTCTGATAAAATAAAGAGTTTAAATAAAAATATATTAAAATGCAAAAAGGGAGAGTTGCCATTAACTGATTTAATAAAAGAGTTGTATGAAAAATTAGAGAAGGAAGAACCTATTTTATATATATTAAATCGACTTTAAAATGTTTGTGTGGAAAAATGGAGAACTAAATCCAGAGCAAGAAAGTGCCATATTTAATGAAAATAGTGTTTTATTAATAGCATGTCCTGGTAGTGGTAAAACGAGAACTCTAACTTATAAAATTGCTTATGAATTGTCTAATTTGAAATCAAACAAGCAATATATTATAGCTATTACATATACCAATCGTGCTGCAGATGAAATAAAAGAACGAATAGAATTATTAGGAATAGATACTAAGCAATTATGGATTGGTACTATTCATTCATTTTGTGCTGAATGGATACTCAAACCTTATCACATGTACATCTGTCTCTTATACACATCTGACGCTGCCGACGATATGCAGTGTG
>ENA-OXVG01000330-OXVG01000330.1-human-gut-metagenome-genome-assembly--contig:-NODE-330-length-13631-cov-10.496243_pt1 | contig 13631 bp, 8 predicted proteins | sample MGYA00249572_ERZ652687 | MGnify/ENA primary metagenome ERZ652687 (study PRJEB26925, sample SAMN05826836) | human gut metagenome | biome: ENVO:2100002; feature: ENVO:00000062; material: ENVO:00002003... | reverse complement strand
ACAATCCTAAAGAAGAAGTCGAAGCACAAAAAAGCTAGCGCTGCGCCAGTCGGCGCTATCGCTTTAACGCTTTTTTCGCTTCTCCATTTATAGCCCCTCAGTCGCTGCGCGACAGCTCCCCCGAGGGGGCGCAAGCGCTCGCCCGCAGCGCCGCGCTTTCGTAGAAAGCGGCGCTGCAACTGTCGTTTTTCTCCACGACCCCCTCTGTGAAAATACAATGCCGGAGCGTCCGCAGACGCTCCGGCATTGTTCTATTAAAAATAGTTTTTCCGCTGATGATGCGCAGAGCACAGCGGAGCGCATTCCAATCGTATGCGTTATACCTTTGCAGCGCCACGCTCCAGAATACCGTTGAAGCGGGAGAAGAAGGTGATGGTGGTAATGGTGGCGGCCAGAATATCGCTGACCGGCTCTGCCAGAAAAACGCCGAATACCGGGTTCGGCAGCAGGTGCGGCAGAATGAAGATGAGCGGGATCAGCAGGATGATCTTGCGCAGACAGGCCAGCAGCAAGCTGACCTTGGCCTGTCCCAGCGCCATAAAGCTCTGCTGACAGGCGATCTGGAAGCCCATGGCAAAGATACCCGCCATGTAGATGCGCATGGACCATGTGGTGTAGGAGATAAGAGCGGTATCCGAGGTGAAGATGCCCGCCACAGCCCCCGGCGCCAGCATCATGAGCAGCCAGAACAGGCAGGTGTAGCAGCTGCACAGGGTCAGCTGGAAGCGGAACGCCTCCTTGACGCGGGACTTTTTGCCCGCGCCGAAATTGAAGCTCATCACCGGCTGACCGCCCTGACAGATGCCCTGAATGGGCAGGGTGCACAGCTGGGAGGCGCTGGTGATGACGGTCATGGCACCCACAGCCACGTCGCCGCCGTACCGCGCCAGACTGGAACTGAAGCTGATGGACAGCAGGCTTTCGGTGGACATCATCACAAAGGTGGAGATGCCCAGCGCCATCACCGGCAGGATGACCTTCTTTTCCGGGCGCATATAGTCCTTGCGCAGGCGCAGGATGGTCTTTTCGCCGGTGAGGAAGCGCAGGATCCACACCGCGCCCACAGCCTGACTGAGCACGGTGGCAATGGCAGCGCCCCGCACGCCCAGACCCAGACCAAAGATCAGGATGGGGTCGAGAATAATGTTGATGACCGCACCGATGACGGTGGTAAGCATACTGGTCTTGGCAAAGCCCTGCGTGGTGATGAAGGGGTTCATGCCCAGCACCAGCAGCACGAACACCGAGCCAAGAATGTAGATGCGGCTGTACGCCAGCGCATAGGGCAGGGTGGCGTCACTGGCGCCGAAGAGCCGCAGCAGGGTGGGCGCTCCGGCGTAGAACACCACGGTCAGCACCACCGAGAAGATTAACAGCATGGTAAAGCTGTTGGAGATGATCTTCTCTGCCTGCTCTTTGTCGCCCTGCCCCAGCGCAATGGCGGTGCGGGGTGCGCCGCCCGCGCCCACCAGCATGGCGAATGCGTTCAGCAGCATAAGAATGGGGGTGAACAGTCCCACGCCGGTCAGCGCTGCCGCGCCGATGCCGGCGATATGTCCGATGTAAATGCGATCCACGATGTTATACAGCAGGTTGACCACCTGTGCAACGACCGCCGGGATCATGAGCTGCAGCATCAGCTTTTTTACGCTGCCAGAGCCCATATCCTGTTTTGCCTGTGCCATGGATGTGATTCTCCTTTTACTTCAAATTTGAACTTTCTCTTATATTATACTCAAAACCCGCAAAAATACCAGTCCCTTTTTGCAAAATTTTCCGTGTTGCGCAAAAAAGCGTGTTCCTCCCCTGCCGCAGTACTGGTCTTGCTGCTGTACGCCTTTTGCGGTGCGGCATTCCGGGCGGCAGCGGCCTTTGCATCCAAGTTTTCGGCGATATGTCTGTAAAAAAGCAAGGTTTTTCGTCAAGTTTGTGTCTTGTGCACAGCGGCATTTTTCAGTACAATAAAGAAGCAGAGAAGAAAAATAAGCGCTGCGATCAACATGGGTCGCCGCGCTGTTTTGTATTTTGCGGCGCAGCTGCGCCCGGTGAAAAAAGGAGTGCTGTACAATGATCAACATGGTCAAGCTTCCCACCAGCAAAAGCGAACTGTTCCTGCGGGTGGCCAAGGGACATTTTGCCACCAGCCACAGCCACATCAACTATTACATCGACGTGACCACCCAAAAGACCCGCCTTTCCGAGGCCAAGGCCGTGGCAAAGGAGCTGGTCAGCGCTTACCAGCACAGCACCATCGTGGATACCGTGCTCTGCTTGGACGGCACACAGGTCATTGGCACCTGCCTTGCCAACGAGCTGACCAAGGACGGCTTTACCAATATGAACGCCCACAAGACCATCTACATCGTCACGCCGGAATACACCTCCGGCAGCCAGATCATTCTGCGGGACAATCTTGCCCCCATGGTCAAGGGCAAGCACGTCCTCATTCTGGCGGCATCCATCACCACCGGCTACACCATTCAGGCAGCCGTGGAAGCCGTGAACTACTACGGCGGCATCGTGGCAGGGCTTTCGGCGATTTTTGCCACCACCCACGAGTGCCTTGGCTACCCGGTCACCTCCATCTTCGACCCCACCAGTCTGCCGGATTACGCCAGCTTCGACTCCCGCGACTGCCCCCTGTGCAAGGCCGGGCAGCACATCGATGCGCTGGTGAACAGCTTCGGCTACTCGGCGCTGTAAGCAAAGCGGAAAGTATGTTTTATCAGCCGTTCCGAAGTGTCTGCGGGCGTTTCGGAACGGCTTTTTTCAGGAGAAGCCGCACCCTGTTTTCGTCAAAACAACAAAAATCTCAATGGCTTTTTGTAGCATTGCCAAAAGTTCCCATACTGTGCTTGACAACGCTTTTTTTATAAGATACCATAAACCCAGAAAGCGCACTTGGGACGCCTTGAAACACATTACAGGAGGTATTCATAGCATGAGACTATACAAAAAAGCGGCTGCCTGCCTGCTGACCGCTGCGATGGCACTTTCCATGCTGACCGCTTGTGGCGGTGGCGGCAACGGCGGCAACGGCGGTGGCAACACTCCCACCCTGCCCGACGACCCTAAACAGATCGTTCTGCCTGACATCGGCGAGGGCGAAGGCGGCGGCGAAGGCGGCGGCGAGGGCACCGAGACGAAGCCCACCAAGACCCCTATTGCGGATGTGCGCAGCAGCAAGCTGGCAAAGTTCAACGACAAGTACGCCGGTGCTACGGAGTTCTATGTTGAAATGCAGGAAGTCGACTATGAGGACGGCTCTGTCGAAGGTTCCACCGATGGATTCGTTGCCGTAAAGGGTAACAATGCCTATACGAAAATGACCCTGTCGGGCAAGAACCAGAAGCAGCAGTTGGTCGAGCAATTGATGCTCAAAGAGTTCGATTATAATAACGACTATCTGCTTTTCAGCGGCAGCAAGGTAGCCGTCAGGACAAATAGCTATAAATCCCAGAGCGACGACAATCTTTCTCTGGACACTCTCATCGCGAATAAGCTGCCCAGTCAGATGTGGTCTACCGAGGTGAAGGTGGGGCCGACCAAGTATTATGCCGAGGTCTATAATCTCTACTCCTACGAGTATACCACCTGCTTTACTGCAGACGGCAAACCTGTTTATCAGTTTGTAAGAAAACTCAACGAAAAGCAGCTCGAGAGCGCCACTCTGTACAAGACCATTCAGGCCGGTTCCGGCACCAGCAAGAATCTGTGCACAATGCCCGACGGCTTCAAGAAGTACAGCATTGACTTTACGACCAATACCCTCACGGATGCAAACGGCAACGAGTTCACCATTGAGACCAATGATAAGGGAGACGTCACCAGCGTTAAGGATAATACCGGCAAGGATGTCTCCGACGACTTCAAGTGGGTGTACGATCTCTTCGAGATGATGTCCTGACCCCATGACCGCAATTTTCCACACACAGCCTACGTCCCATAACGCGTAATATGTGCTCTGAGGAGCTGCCGCTTAGGTGCGGCAACTCCTTTTTGTTGTCCCACGGGCGGGATTGTGCTATACTGATACCAGACAAAACTAAGGTGTATCTGAAAGTAAAGAAGAGGTATCAAATCCATGAAAATTCCCGCAAACGGTTTTACCCACGCCGGCAAGTTCCATGCCGATGACGTGTTTGCTACGGCGCTATTGCAAATTCTGCGCCCGGATATCAAGATCACCCGCGGCTTTACCGTACCTGACGATTTTGACGGCATCGTGTACGATATCGGCTTTGGGATGTTCGACCACCATCAGGAGCCCCGGGAGTACCGCGCAAACGGCGTGCCCTACGCAGCCTTTGGTCTGCTGTGGCGGGTGCTGGGTCCCGGCCTTGTGGGCGAGCGGCAGGCGCGGCTCATCGACGAAAACTTCATCCAGCCGCTGGACCTGAACGACAACACCGGCGAGCAGAACAGCCTGTGTGATGCCATTGGCTTTTTCAACCCGGTGTGGGACTCCAAGGAGGATCAGGACAGCTGCTTTTTCAAGGCGGTGGCTGTGGCAAAGCAGATCTTGGAAAACCAGATCGACAGCGCCAACGCCGTGAACCGCGCGGACGAAAAAGTACAGCAGGCCTACCGCAGCTCCCGCGATGGCATCGTGGTGCTGCCCTGCTATCTGCCGTGGAAAAACGGCCTGTACAAGACCGACGCTCTGTTTGTGGTGTACCCCAGCCAGCGCGGCGGGTGGAGCGCCCAGTGCGTCACCGACCACAAGACCAAAAAGTCCAAGCTGCCCTTCCCCCAGTCTTGGGCGGGACAGCCGCAGGAGGTCATCGAGCAGAAGAGCGGCATCCCGGGCATCAGCTTCTGCCACGCCAGCCGTTTTCTCATCACCGCCAAGGACAAGGAGACCGCCCTTGCCGCCTGTCGTCAGGTACTGAAAAACAATGGACGCCTTGCCTGACGCCGCCTACGTCTACATGGTGCGCTGCACCGGCGGGCAGCTGTACACCGGTTGGACGAACCACCCCGCCGCCCGGCTGAAAGCGCACCAGAGCGGCAAAGGTGCCCGCTACACCCGCGCCCACGGCGCGGTGGGCTTTGCCTATCTGGAGCGCTGCGCGGACAAACGCGCCGCCCTGCGCCGGGAAGCCGCCCTGAAAAAGCTCTCCAAGCCGGAAAAAGAGGTGCTGTGCGCCGCATGGCGCGCCGCCGGGTGTCCCGGGGTGGAGACGATTTGAAATGCCCTCCGCTGCGCTTTGGGCATATTCAGCGGAAGAATTATTTTAATTTTCGGGATAGCGGAGCGTCTGCGGACGCTCCGCTATCCCATTTTCACGGGTGGGGTCGTAATGGCAAACGGCATTTACAGCGCCTGCTTCCTGCGGAAGCGGCGGCGCTGCGGGGAATCCCCTCCTACACAACACAACAAGGCCGTCCGGCATTCGCCGGACGGCCTTGCTGCGCTTATTGGAAAGGATCTATCGGGAGATGGCAATGGTTATTTCGCCAGACCCAGCTTTTTCAGCTGGCTCCAAGCACGGATGACCTGTACTTTGGTCACACGCTTGCCGGGCGTAAAGACGCCCTCGCCCATGTCGGGCAGCAGCCCGGCCTCCACAGCCCAGCGGGCTGCCTTGGCGGTGTCAGGCTCGGCTACATCGCTGTAAACAGCGGGTGCAGCGGGTTCAGGTTTGCCTGCGGTGCTCCACAGCAGCACTGCCAGCTGCTCCCGGGTGCTCGGGATGGCCGTGCCCTTGGGCAGCAGGTCTACAAGGATGCTGCCGGTAACGAACTCGTAACCGATCACTGCGCAGCCAGCAAACATTGCCGTTGTACCGGCCAGAATGCCCACCGTTTGCAGCGGGCTGTACTCGGTGCTGTCCTCCTCCGGCGGCTGCTCTGGCTGCTCCACCGTGGTGGTCTCGGCGGTGATCGTCAGGCTCTTTGCGGGCATTCTGAAGGTCAGGGTGCGCTGCTTAAAGGCATCCTCTGTCAGCGGTTCGTCTGCGGCATCCATCAGGTCTGCCGGGCTCAGTGCGCCGTCAGCGCCGCTCACTGCCCACTGGGCAAAGTGCACGGTGTCGGTGTCCGGGTAAGCGGTCAGGCTGACCAGCTGTCCTGCTTTCAGGGCGCTTGCGTCTGCATCCTCAGGCAGGGTGATGTCCGCACCGGCAGCGGTAAGCTGATAGGTCTTTTCCGGTTCGGGGTTGGTCGTGCCTGCGTTTGTGATGCTGAACGAGCCTGTTTTAACAGTGCCGCCCACATACCGTGCGCTGCCTGCGGCGGTGACGGTATAGCTGTATTCGCCCGGTTCAGTAGGAGCACCGTTCAGTGCTTCACCATTCTGCTTGTAGGTCACGGTGATCTCGCCGTAGTCCTTATCACTGGTGTTCTTAACGGTCACTTCCTTGGCGCTGCCGTCATAGGTCAGGTCAGTGGGCTCTGTCACGGTAAAGTCTGCGGGGTTCAGTGCAGCCTTCTGGATGGTAAATTTGTTATCCTTCGGGGTCACATCGCCGCCCGCGCAGGTGGTGGTAGCTGCTACATTCGCGGTAAAGGTGTAAGTGCCCGGCTCAATGGGAGCGCCGCTCAGCACTACACCATTCTGCTTGTAGGTCACGGTAACAGCGCCGTATTTCTTGGTGGCGCTGTCCCGAACGTCCACTTCCACCCTCTTGGGGTTGCCGTTATAGGTCAGGTCGTTGGGCAGGACAAAGGCAAAGTCTGCGGGGTCTGCCGGCGGCAGCTCTGCCGCGCCCTCGCCGGTGGCGCTCAGGTTGAGGATATGGGTGTTATACTTACTCAGGTCGATGGCGCTGGTGTAGCGCTCTGTATCATAGCGCACAGAGCCGCTATAAGCTACGCCGTTCACGCTCTTGATGGGCGCGTAGGTGATGACCGAGATGGTATCCTGATCGGTGTCAACGTAGAGGGTGGAGGTTTTTGCGTCCCAAATACCCTCCATCATGCCATTGATGCCGTTGATGTATTTTTCAGCGTACTCGGCATCTTCCGGTGCAGTGTAGTTCAGGGTGTAGTAATCCGCAGCGCCGTTCAGGTCCTTGGTATCCTTTGCCACCAGCGCGTGGATGATGGGGCTGCCCTGAATGATGCCGCCCTCATTATAGACAACGGTGTACTCGCCGCCGTCAATGGTGGGCTGGTAACTCGCGCCAGCCGTATTTTTCACTGGCAGCTTCAGGGTGCTCTTACTGTTTTTGACCGTGCCGCCGTTGCCGATCACGGCAGTGCCGGTGTAACCGGCGCTGTTATAGCAGCCGTCCAGTACAGCCTTATTGGAAGCCATGTTGGCCAGCAGCCAGCCGGTGATATCCAGCGCAGAGTTGCGGATGGTAGCGGGCTGCGCCGGGTCGCGCCAACCGTTGCCGATGTAATCAAAGCACAGCACCGAATCCTCCACAAGGCCGTCATTGTAAAGGCTCTGCGCGCTGTTCAGCTTGGCATCCGTGATGACGCCGCCCTCTTTGTTGTACACATACCGGGTGGAGTTCAGCGTACCGCTGAAGGTGCCGTAGTTTTCAACCGCAAATTTTACTGTACCGGCCTTATTTGTCACCTTGTCGAAGTCCAGCACAGCGCCCTTCTCGATGGTCAGGGTGGGGACATCGTTTGTAAACAGTTCTGCGTGCTTGTGGTTCGGTTCAAAGGACCAGCCGTTGCCCTTGGCACCATAGACACCGCCGTCCGTACCCTTGGGGAAGCCGTTCTTTTCAATGACCAGTTCCCCTACTGTAACGCTGTTGAGCTGGACAGCTTCCGTGCCCACAGTAAAGCTGACTGCGCCGTCCTTGGCAGTATAGTTCAGCTCGTCGTCGCCTCTGGAAACACTTTCCAGCTTGCGGGTGGGCTTCAGGGTGACACTGGTATTGGGAGCGACATAGAGGGTACCATAAGTGTCTGCCGACCACTTGGTCACCGTGCCGTCCGCTGCCACCGCGACAGGGAGGTACACCGGGTCTTTGGATGCATCGATGGCTACAAGCCCTGTGTGTTCTGCCGTGAAATAGCCGCCCTTGACGGTTGCGCCCTCGGGCAGCGGGTCATTTTCAGCGGTGAACAGACCGCCGTTGACGGTACATTTATCTCCTGCAACATACAGCTTTTCGTTGAACAGACCGCCGTTGATGATGATTTCCGTTGTCCTTTCAAGATCCGTGAGCGAGCTTTCAAAGCTGCCGCCGTTGATGACGATCTTTTCACAATTGTCGATATCCACGGAGCAGGTGCGCTTGCCCTTAAAGGTGCCGCCGTTGATGGTAAGGGTACCCGCTGCTTTAACGGTCACGCCGCTGGTATAACTCCCCTCTTCAAAGGTGCCATCTTCAATAGTGACCTCGCCGCCCGCAGCATCAACTCTGGCAGCTCCCTTAAAGGTGCCACCGCTGATGACAGCCCCGGCTTCACAGATCACCTTGCCGTAGAAGGTGCCGCCGGAGATAGTGCCTGCGTTGGTCACGGTGTAGCCGTTATGGTATTCCGAGCCGATCCGCGCCTCCTGCAGGGTGGCACCGGGCTCGATCTTTACGTTCCATTGGATGCAATTATTGTAGCTGTCATAGCCGTAATTGCGGAGCCGGAAGGTGCCGTCTTTCAGGGTGAGCGTATTGCTGGTCTCATCGTAGGACCAGCTGCCTTTGCCGCCGCCGAAGGGGTCGCCGGCGGGCTTGCCAGACCAGTCATCTGGAAAGATATCGGTGACATCACCGTTTTCCTCTGCCAGTGCGGCAGCGCTGGCGGTGTCGGGCGGGGCGCTCTGGGCAAGGGCGGGCAGCGGCATTGCGGTCAGTGCCATGCTCAGCGCCAGAACCATGCTGATGAGCCGTTTTTGCATAAGATCCTCTCCTTTTTAAGCGCCCTTCCAAGCCGGGCGTTTTTATTGTACCCAGTGTACCACGTTTTGCCCGCTTTGGACGGTTTTGGGCACGAATCGCCCCGCAAATGCGCTGAAACGCCCCGGCGCACCACACGCACCCGCAAAAACAGAAAACCGCCCGGTTTGCGGTTACCGGACGGTTTTCTGCTCTATAGGAATTATGGGAATGGCATATTAAACAGAGCACTGCTCTGTGCTTGTAGTATACCACGAACGGCGGCAAAAGTAGAGCAATTCTGCGTGAATGGCCCCTGAAATGCATCGAATCGCCCCGAAAAACCCTAAAAAAGCCCTTGCGCACCCTTTTGGGGCGCAAAAATGGGACTGCGAACGAATGTGAGCCTGAGAGGCTTTCCGCCGCGACCCCTCCCGTAAAAAAGCAGTTCCGAAAAGGCGGCGGTTGCGTAGCAATGAAAGCCCCAGTGGGGCTTTCAAGCAGCGGAGTGGTCTGCGTTAGCAGATGGAGGGGCTTCGCCCCGCCAAACTCCGCAGGCGTTTCGGAACTGCAAATAAAAAATACTCTTTCCGCTCTTGATGCCCAAAGCACACGCGGCGGGCATTCAAAACCGTTTTATTTGCCCGCCAGCAGAACGGCAAGCACGGCTTTCTGGACGTGGAGACGGTTCTCCGCCTCGTCAAAGATCTCGTCCGCGTGCTGCTCGAACAGGGCGGTGGAGATCTCCTCGCCCCGGTGGGCGGGCAGACAGTGCAGCACCAGCGCGTTGGGCTTTGCGTTTTCCAGCAGACGGCCGGTGAGCTGGAAGCCTACAAAATCCCGCAGACGCTGCTCGCTCTCGGCAGTGCCGGGGGCGGTGGTGTTCCATGCGGCGGTGGCTACAATGTCCGCGTCCCGCAAGCCCTCGGCGGGGTCGGTGGTCAGGTGGAAGGCATTGCCGTATTTGTGGGCAAACATCAGCACATCCGCTGCCGGGCGGTAGCCCGGAGGACAGACGCAGGATACCTGCATCCCTGCCAAAAGGCCGCCCACGATCAAACTGTTTGCCATGTTGCTGCCGTCGCCCACAAAGCAGAGCTTCAGCCCTGCCAGCGTGCCCCGGCGCTCCCGAATGGTCATCAGGTCTGCCAGCACCTGACAGGGGTGGGCGTAGTCGGTCAGGCCATTGATCACCGGAATGCCGGAAAGTTCTGCCAGCTCCTCCAAGTCCCGCTGGCGGTAGGTGCGCCAGACGGCGCAGTCGTAGTAGCGCCCCAGCACCCGGGCGGTGTCCCGCAGGGGCTCGCCGCGCCCGGCTTGTAATTCGGCGGTGTTCATGTAGTTGCCAAGACCGCCCATCTGGTACACGCCCACCTCAAAGCTGGTGCGGGTGCGGGTGGATGCCTTAGAGAACAGCAGCGCCACGCTTTTGCCCGCCAGCAGCGGGGCGGTGCGGCCCGCCTTGCAGTCCGCTTTCAGCTGGTCTGCCACATCCAGAATGTGGGTCAGCTCGGCGGGGGAAAGGTCGCCCATTTTCAGCAGATTTTTCATGCCTGCTCCTTCGGAGCCGTCGGCTCCATCGTGCCCAGCACCTCGGCCAGCACCTCCAGCGCCATGTCTACTTCGTGCTCGGAGACGGTCAGCGGCGGCAGCAGACGCAGCCGGGTCTTTGCGGTAAGCACCAGCAAGCCTTTTTCGCGGCAGGCAGCCAGCACATCCGCAGCCTGTACATCAAAGAATTCGATGCCCACCATCAGGCCGATGCCGGAAATGTTCTTGACGTGGGGCAGCTTTGCCAGACCGGTGCGCAGCTGTACGGCGCGCTCGCTGACCTGTGCAAGGAAGCTCTGGTCCAGACGGTCCACCACCACGTTAGCACCGGCGCAGACCACCGGGTTGCCGCCAAAGGTGGAGCCGTGGGTACCGGGGCCCATGCCCTCGGCTACTTTTTCATTCATCAGCACCGCACCGATGGGCAAGCCGCCGCCCAGCCCCTTGGCAAGGGTTACGATGTCCGGCTTAAGGTTATAGTGCTCACAGCACAGGAAGGTGCCGGTGCGGCCTACGCCGGTCTGCACCTCGTCCACGATGAGCACAAGGTCTTTTTCGTCGCACAAAGCGCGCACAGCCTGTACATAGTCCGGGTCCAGCGCCATCACGCCGCCCTCGCCCTGAATCAGCTCCATCATCACAGCGCAGGTGTGGCGGTCTACCAGCTCCCGCAGCGCCTCGATATCCCCCGCCGGGACGTACTGGAAGCCCTCGTTGAAGGGGCCGAAGTAGTTGTGGAACACCTCCTGCCCGGTGGCGGTCAGAGTGGCAAGGGTGCGGCCATGGAAGCTGTTGACCAGCGTGATGACGTTGTAGCGGTCCTTGCCGTAATGGTCTACGCTGTACTTGCGGGCGGCCTTGATGGCGCCCTCGTTGGCTTCGGCACCGGAGTTGCCGAAGAAAACCTTACTCATGCCGGTGCGCTTGCACAGCTTTTTCGCCAGCTTGCCGCAGGGTGCAGTATAGTAGAGGTTGGAGGTGTGCTGCAATTTGTGTGCCTGCTGGGACACGGCCTCTGCCCATGCAAGGTCGCAGTAGCCAAGGCTGTTCACCCCGATGCCGCTGGTGAAGTCCAGATACTTCTGTCCCTCCGGGCCCTCGGCGTACAGCCCGTGGCCTTTTTCCAGCACGATGGGGCTGCGGTTATAGGTGTGCAGGACGTACTCGTTGTCCCGCTTGATGACTTTTTCAGAATCCATAGGTGTACCTCCTGTGAATAGAAGTTCCGCGCATGCGCTGCTCCCCCGGAGGGAGCGTTTTTTCTATTATAATACTGCTTTTTCGCTTGCGCAATCTTTTTATTCGCGGTGGCTGCGGCGGTAAAAGCGGGTACCGGAGCCGCGGTCGGAGAACAGTTCCAGCAGGATGGAGTGCGGCACCCGGCCATCAATGATGACCGCCTCGTGCACGCCCTGATAGATAGCATCCGCCATGCCGCCGATCTTGGGGATCATGCCGCCCGCAATGATACCGGCGGACTTGTAGCCCTCGATCTCGGTCACCTCCACCTCGGGGATGAGGGTGGTCTCGTCCTCCTTATCCCGCAGCAGACCCGCGATATCGGTCATGGACACCAGCTTTTCCGCCTTGAGGGCAATGGCGATCTGGGCCGCGGCGGTGTCTGCATTGATGTTGTACGCCTGCCCGAGGTCGTCCATACCCACGGTGGCGATCACCGGGATAAAGCCGCCGTCCAGCAGGCTTTCGATCAGGGTTGCATCCACATGGACGATCTCGCCCACATGACCCAGCTGCGGGTCCAGCTCGGTGCAGCGGAGCATCTGACCGTCCATGCCGCACAGACCCACGCCGCGCCCGCGCAGCTTTGCCACAAGGTCTTTGTTCACCTTACCTGCCAGCACCTGCTGCACGATCTCCATGGTGGCATCGTCCGTCACCCGCAGACCGTTTGCAAAGTGGCTCTCCACGCCCACCTTTTTCAGCATCTCGTTGATGGCGGGGCCGCCACCGTGCACCAGCACCACCCGCACGCCCAGCAGCGTCAGGGTGACAAGGTCGTTCATCACGGCGTTTTTCAAGCTCTCGTTGATCATGGCGTTGCCGCCGTACTTGATGACCATGGTCCTGCCATGGTACTTCTGGATATAAGGGGTGGCCTCCGAAAAAAGCCGCGCCATTTCTTCGTTTTTCATCTGTTTCGCGCTCCTGTCAGGTTCTGTAATCGCCGTTGATCTTCACATAGTCGTAGGTCAGGTCACAGCCCCATGCCTTGGCGCTTGCCTCGCCGGTGCCCATATCCACCTTGACCAGAACATCGTGCTCAGCCAGCACCTTGGCGGCTTCGTCCTCGCTGTACGGATGGTAGGCTGCGTTCTCGCACACATACACCTCGCCCGCCTTGCTGGAAAGCCACACGCAGACCTTATCAATGGAGAAATCGCCGGGGGTGTAGCCGATGGCGCACAGGATGCGTCCCCAGTTGGCGTCGCGGCCAAAGACCGCCGCCTTGAACAGGTTGGAGCAGACCACGCTGCGGCTGACGGCGCGGGCGGTCTTGAGGTCGGGTGCATGGGTCACCTCGCAGGTGATCAGGTGGGTAGCACCCTCGCCGTCTCCGGCGTGCTCGGCGCACATGTGCTCTGCAATGGCGGTCAACGCTGCCACAAAAGCGGCGTAGTCCGCGTTCTCTTCGCAGATCTCCGGGTTGCCCGCCAGACCGGACGCCATGATGATCAGGGTATCGTTGGTGGAGGTGTCCAGATCCACGCTCATCTGGTTATAGGTGCCGGGCACCACGGTCTTGAGCGCCTTTTCCAGCAGCGCGGGCGAGACGGCGGCATCGGTGGTGTAAAACGCCAGCATGGTGGCCATGTTGGGGGCGATCATGCCGCTGCCCTTGCCGATAGCACCCACGGTGCACACCTTGCCGCCCAGCTCGAACTGGATGGCGTACTCCTTTTTATGGGTGTCGGTGGTCATGATGGCGGTGGCAGCGTCCGTGCTGCCCTGCGCGGTGGCAGCCAGCTTTTCCGCCGCCGCCGGGATGCCCCGGGCAAAGGGGTCGATGACCATGGGCTGACCGATGACGCCGGTAGAGGCGGGCAGAACATCCTTTTCGTCAATGTTCAGCGCCTTGCCCACCAGAGCGCAGCACTCCTCTGCCAGCGCCACGCCGTTGGCGGCGCAGGTGTTGGCGTTGCCGCTGTTGACCACAATGGCCTGTGCGTAGCCATCGGTCAGATGGGCGCGGTCCACCTTGATGGGCGCACCGCAGACCTTGTTGGTGGTGTACACGCCCTGTCTCTTATACACATCTGACGCTGCCGACGATATGCA
>ENA-OXVG01000323-OXVG01000323.1-human-gut-metagenome-genome-assembly--contig:-NODE-323-length-13879-cov-14.119141_pt1 | contig 13879 bp, 10 predicted proteins | sample MGYA00249572_ERZ652687 | MGnify/ENA primary metagenome ERZ652687 (study PRJEB26925, sample SAMN05826836) | human gut metagenome | biome: ENVO:2100002; feature: ENVO:00000062; material: ENVO:00002003... | reverse complement strand
AGATAGGAGTCCGTCTCGTGGGCTCGGAGATGTGTATAAGAGACAGGCATATTGGCACGCACTATTTTCAGGTCATCACCAATATTAGTGACGGCATTATGCGCATTTTGAGGTTTCTCCTCGTCAGACAGTTCGACATCGTTAAACTTACGACGCCCGATCACTTTCTCCTGTTCTTCCACAGGTAAGGAGTTCCACGCAACCATATCGTGAATATACTTCTGCACAAAGACATAGCTGCCTCCTGCAAAATCAGCATCTTCCTCTCCTACAACTGCAAAATGATAGGGATTTTCATCAACCGCCGGATTCTCCGTTCCATCCACAAAGCCGATAATGGCCTTGCCATCCATATATCTGAAACCGTGAGTTTCGTCGACAGGTTCAACCACGCCTTGAAGTTTCTCATCGATGATAGATGCAAACTCAAAACATAATCCCATCTGTTTTGCACGGATGTGAAACAATAAGTCGCCCGGAGTAGAAACTGCCGTATGCTTCTCGCCTTTTATCTCTTCGAAAGTTTTCAGTTCTTTGGGTTTTCCCTGTTCCGGGAAAAGACGGCTCCAGGCATCGGCTCCAAATCCCATGGTACAACTGAACATCATATCAGGAAAACGGTTACGCATACTGCGAATCAGGGCCGAGAAATTGGCACACACATCTTTTACTTTGTCAAGAGTTTCAGGCGAATCTTTTAAAGTATAAACAATAAAAATAACATTTTCGCCTTGTTTCCCCGCTACGTCTTGTGGGATATTACCACCAAATGAATGTTGATAAGGATTCATATTTTTCTTTTTTTTCTATTAGTTTCGTCAATGAAATAGTTCTGTTCTAACTCATCTTTTTATTAGGATCTTCAATATATGCGGCAGCCCCTTTATCCATAAACAGTTCTACATTTTGCGCATGATGAGCCACATAGGCTGCGGGACCAGTGTCTCCCGAATTACAGATTTCTTCTACTACATCGGCTTTGTTTTTTCCGGTAATCAGGAAAATGACATAGCGGGCATTCTGAATGGGGTATCCCGTCATTGCGATACGCTTCTGCCCGTTACGGGGATGTGCACTGACCACATAAATAGAGTTTGAAGTCAGCAAATCTTCTTGCCCGGGAAAGATCGAAGAAGTGTGTCCGTCATCTCCGGCTCCCAACAGTATAATATCGAATTCCGGCCAACCACGCTTAAACGGCACTTGCTGCCGGACTAACTCCGAATAACGAACCGCCTCTTTCGCAGGCTTTGCCTCTCCACGGATACGGAATACATTCTCATAGAGAATAGGAGTGATACCCAAAAGAAGGTTGCGCATCATTCCGTAATTACTGTCCGAATCATCGGGAGGCACACAACGTTCATCCACCCAATAAATCCGCATACGGTCCCAAGGAGTAATTTCCATATATTCATTCGCCCATAAATCGAACATCAGAGCAGGGGTATTACCACCACTAACTGCGATATTGAACACTCTGTCCGGCTCTTCATTCATGATTTCCACCAGGCGGAGTATCAATGCTCGTGAAGTTTCAATTGATGAGGGAAAAACTGATAGTTTCATAATTCACAATATTGATCTGTATTTGTCAAATTCTTACAAGGATTCGTCCAGTCAGCCCCATGTTCGTGCATCATTGCTTCGCTTTCCAAAGGTCCCCACGTACCTGCGGGATAACCGTAAAGAGGCGCATCAGGGTTATCTTTCCAATAGCGGAGCACCGGATCGAAGAATTTCCATGAGGCTTCTACTGCATCACTTCGAGTAAATAAAGTCGGATCGCCCTGGATACAATCATCTATCAGACGGGCATAAGCGTCACCACTAGGCACACCGCCCAACTGTGCATAACTGAAATCCATCGTCACCTGGCGGACTTCGAAACCTGCACCGGGGACTTTCATTCCGATTTTGAGCACAATTCCTTCATTCGGTTGCAAACGAAGGATCAATTTATTAGCCCGTGGACAGTTGCCACTAGCACAATGAAACATCTGGTGAGGTGTTTCCCGGAAATGAACAACGATTTCCGTTACTTTCGTCGGCATTTGTTTACCTGTACGAATGTAGAACGGAACGCCACTCCAGCGCCAGTTACTAATGCCCAGTTTCATGGCAATATAAGTTTCCGTACGCGAATCGGGAGCCACTCCTTTTTCTTCACGGTATCCTTTTTTACTACCGGAGGCTGTATATTGTCCGCGAACAATATGTTCGTTCAAATCTACATCATTCAATGGAGTAAGAGATTCGTAGACCTTCACCACTTCATTACGGAAATTGTCTGCATTGAAAACAGCAGGCGGTTCCATAGCCGTAAGGGCCACGAGCTGTATCAGATGATTCTGCACCATATCCCGCAGCGCACCTGCCGTTTCATAGAACCCGCCTCGTTGCTCGATACCCAGATTTTCTACGGCTGTAATTTCTACGTAGTCAATATAGTTACGATTCCAAAGAGGTTCGAAGATACCGTTGGCAAAACGGAAAGCCAGTACATTCTGGGCCGTTTCCTTACCGAGAAAATGGTCGATACGGTAAATCTGATGCTCATTGAAAACAGAGGCATACGTTTTATTCAGTTCAAGTGCCGACTCGAGATCATAGCCGAAAGGTTTCTCAACGATGATGCGCGAGTGGGGAGTGTTAAGTCCGGCAGCTTTCAAATAGATGGGCACTACTCCGTAAAGTGATGGCGGAGTGGCAAGATAGAACAGCAGATTGTCTGGATCTACCTCGTTAGTCAATTCAACCAGACGTTGGCGGAGTTGCGGGTAACCTTCTTCTTTTGCCGGGTCCATCGGTAAATAGTAGAGATGGAAGACAAATGAAGCCATAAGAGCTGTGTCCTGTTCTTCAGACTTGACGAACTGTTGTAGTTCTTCTAATATATAGGAACGGTAGTTATCGTCAGAATAGATCGTACGCCCGATACCCAATATGGAAAACTCTCCGGTCAACCGTTTTTCACGGTAGAGGGAGTAAAGGGCAGGCATCAGCTTACGCTTGGTCAAATCACCTGACGCACCGAAAATTATCATTGCAAATTTATCCACTTTATTAATTTCTAAATATGAATTATAGGTTTACTCAAACATTATAGGTGCCCGATTTCGTATCTCCTCCGTGGCCTGTCCAGTTCTCATGAAAGAACTGTCCGCGCAACTCATCCTTACGCTCAAAAGTGTGCGCACCAAAATAATCGCGTTGTGCCTGTACAAGGTTGGCGGGCAGATCGGCAGAAGTGAGCGAATAGAAATAGTTGAGGGCAGAGGAGAAAGCAGGAACGGGAAGTTCTTCTTTCATGGATTCCGCCACCAGGCTCTTCCATCCGGGAAGCAATGTCTTCATTTCTTCTTTAAAATAAGGAGCCAACAACAAGTGTTTAGGCTTGTCGGTGGCTTCGAAGGCAGCTGCAATATCGTTCAGGAATATACTGCGGATGATGCATCCCCCACGCCACATACGCGCAATGGAAGCCAGGTCGAGATGCCAGCCGAAAGCGTCGGAAGCACGTTGCAACACGGCGAATCCCTGGGCATAAGAGACGAGTTTGGAAGCATAAAGAGCAGAAAAGATATTCTTTACGAGTTCCGCCTTATTATATATAGGTTGTGTATGTTGACACTGGAATTGCTTGGAAGCCAGGTGACGCAAGTCTTTCTGTGAAGAAAGGCTTCGTTCGAATACCGCCGTGGCAATTAGCCCTAACGGCATACCGAGTTCCATCGCATTGATAACCGACCATTTTCCGGTTCCTTTCTGTCCGGCTGCATCCAGGATTTTATCAATGAGATAACCTCCGGATTTGTCTTTATGCCGCAGAATGTTGGCGGTGATTTCGATCAGATAACTGCGAAGTTTGCCTTCGTTCCAACGGGCAAAGACATCAGCCATTTCCTCATTGGTCAGATCAAGCAGCTTTTTCATCACCCAATAGGCTTCGGCAATCAGCTGCATATCACCATATTCGATACCGTTGTGAATCATCTTCACAAAATGACCGGAGCCGGCAGGACCCACCCATTGACAACAAGGAGTGCCGTCCGGTGCTTTTGCCGCAATACTTTGAAGAATCGGTTTCACTTCCGGCCATGCTTTTTCCGAACCACCGGGCATGATAGAAGCTCCATTCAAGGCTCCCTCTTCACCACCGGACACACCGCTACCGACGAAAAGAAATCCCTTTGATTCCGCCAGTTGGACACGACGGTTCGTATCTTCGTAATTAGAATTACCGCCATCAATAAGGATATCTCCCGGTGAAAGCAACGGGAAAAGCTGATCCATCAGTTCGTCAACCGGACTTCCGGCACGAACCATCATCATAATCTTACGGGGAATAGCTATCGAATCTACAAATGCCTTTATATCTGTGAATCCTTCGATGTTTTTACCTTTTGCACGACCATTCAGGAAGCGTTCTACCACCCCCTCCTCTACTCCGGGAACAGTACGGTTATAAACCGACACGTGCCATCCCTTACTCTCCATGTTTAAAGCAAGATTCTCGCCCATCACAGCCAAGCCGATAAGTCCGATATCTGTTTTATTCTGATTTGCCATAACTTGTATATTTTGAATATTCTTTATCTTAGTAACATTTGAAATGCACATTTGTTCGCCATATTTTAGATTAAAATATTATTTTTGTGGTCTACAAATAAAATCAAGGATGAAGAAGATCAAAATCGGTTTGTTGGCGCGCATCGTTATCGCCATCATTTTGGGTATTGCCATCGGCACAGTTTTCCCGGCTCCGCTAGTGCGAATATTTGTTACGTTCAATGGCATTTTCAGTGAATTTCTTAATTTCTCTATCCCATTGATTATCGTCGGACTGGTTACTGTGGCTATTGCCGACATCGGAAAAGGCGCAGGAAAAATGCTACTCGTGACAGCTTTGATCGCCTACTTCGCTACTCTTTTTTCAGGCTTTCTCTCCTACTTCACAGGAGTCACAGTATTTCCTTCGCTCATCGAACCGGGTGCACCACTTGAAGAAGTAAGCGAAGCGCAGGGAATCCTCCCCTACTTCTCCGTCTCCATTCCGCCACTGATGAACGTAATGACAGCTCTGGTTTTAGCTTTCACACTGGGGTTAGGACTGGCGTCACTCAACAGCGACGCATTGAAAAATGTGGCACGTGATTTTCAGGAAATTATCGTACGAATGATAAGTGCCGTCATTCTGCCGTTGCTGCCGCTTTATATCTTCGGCATATTCCTCAACATGACACATTCGGGACAAGTATATTCTATCCTGATGGTGTTTATTAAAATTATCGGAGTCATCTTCGTTCTTCATATTTTCCTGTTGGTTTTTCAGTATTCCATTGCGGCATTGTTTGTGCATAGAAATCCATTCAAATTGCTTAGCAAAATGCTGCCCGCTTACTTCACGGCATTGGGTACACAATCATCTGCAGCCACCATTCCCGTGACACTGGAACAGACCAAAAAGAACGGAGTATCTGCTGAAGTAGCCGGATTTGTGATTCCGCTATGTGCCACCATCCATCTATCGGGCAGTACACTGAAAATTGTAGCCTGTGCACTGGCATTGATGATGATGCAAGGAATGCCGTTCGACTTCCCCCTGTTTGCCGGGTTTATCTTTATGCTGGGTATCACTATGGTAGCTGCTCCGGGAGTTCCGGGTGGAGCAATCATGGCTTCCCTGGGGATTCTACAATCCATGCTCGGTTTCGACGAATCGGCACAAGCTTTGATGATTGCGCTTTACATCGCCATGGATAGTTTCGGTACTGCCTGCAATGTAACGGGAGACGGAGCTATCGCTTTGATTATCGACAAAATAATGGGAAAAAACCGTGCTGAATGACTGTGCTGAAAAATAATTGGAAAGTCACTTGGCTGGGTCACAAAAAATGCCGACATTTGCACCCACATTTTCAATTATATAAATAATTAGCGTATGAAAAAAGCCCTAATTTCAGGCATCACCGGGCAAGATGGTTCTTATCTTGCCGAATTTCTATTGCAAAAAGGTTACGAAGTACACGGTATACTCCGTCGTTCTTCTTCGTTCAATACAGGACGTATTGAACATTTGTATTTTGACGAGTGGGTGCGCGACATGAAACAGAAACGTACGATTAATCTGCATTATGGGGATATGACAGATTCTAGTTCGTTAATTCGTATTATTCAACAGGTGCAACCGGATGAAATCTACAATCTCGCAGCTCAAAGCCACGTGAAGGTTTCGTTCGACGTTCCGGAATACACTGCCGAAGCAGATGCTATCGGCACGTTGCGTATGCTCGAAGCTGTACGCATCCTGGGACTGGAAAAGAAAACCCGCATCTATCAGGCTTCTACTTCCGAATTGTTCGGTAAGGTGCAGGAAGTTCCACAAAAAGAGACAACTCCATTCTATCCCCGTTCTCCGTATGGGGTAGCCAAACAATATGGTTTCTGGATTACTAAAAACTACCGCGAAAGCTATGGTATGTTTGCTGTAAACGGTATTTTGTTCAATCACGAGAGCGAACGCCGTGGTGAGACGTTCGTTACACGTAAAATTTCGCTTGCTGCCGCACGTATCGCACAGGGCGAACAGGACAAACTGTACCTGGGTAATCTGGATTCTCTTCGCGACTGGGGATATGCCAAGGATTACATCGAATGTATGTGGCTAATCCTGCAACATGATGTTCCCGAAGATTTCGTTATTGCTACTGGAGAAATGCACACGGTGCGCGAATTCGCAACGTTAGCATTCAAAGAAGCAGGCATCGAACTTCGTTGGGAAGGTGAAGGCGTAAATGAAAAAGGTATCGACGTAGCTACCGGAAAATCTCTGGTAGAAGTTGATCCGAAGTATTTCCGTCCATCGGAAGTAGAACAATTGCTGGGCGACCCGACTAAAGCTAAAACACTGTTGGGTTGGGATCCACGTAAAACATCATTCGAAGAACTGGTAAGTATCATGGTTCGCCACGATATGGAAAAAGTGAAACGAATGATTGCTACCAAACATTAAATGAATTTCATTTCACCACAGAGGACGCAGAGGACACGGAGGATCTTATTTTTTCCTCTGTGCCCTCCGTGTCCTCTGTGGTGAACTAATAAAAGATAGAATGGAAAAGAATGCAAAGATATATATAGCAGGACACCACGGACTTGTGGGATCTGCTATCTGGAAGAATTTGCAGGATAAAGGATATACCAATCTGATAGGTCGCACGCACAAAGAACTTGACCTGCTGGATGGCATGGCAGTCCGTAAATTCTTCGATGAAGAACAGCCGGAATATGTATTCCTTGCCGCCGCCTTTGTGGGTGGTATCATGGCAAACAGCATCTACCGTGCCGACTTTATATATAAGAATCTGCAAATTCAACAGAATATCATCGGAGAGAGTTTCCGTCACAACGTGAAAAAATTGCTCTTCCTTGGTAGTACGTGTATTTATCCACGCGATGCCGAACAGCCGATGAAGGAAGATGTATTGCTTACTTCACCGTTGGAATATACCAACGAGCCGTATGCAATCGCCAAAATTGCCGGACTGAAAATGTGCGAAAGTTTCAACCTGCAATATGGAACGAACTACATCGCTGTGATGCCGACAAACCTTTACGGACCGAATGATAATTTCGACTTGGAACGCAGCCATGTACTGCCTGCCATGATTCGCAAGATTCATTTGGCACACTGTCTGAAAGAAGGAAACTGGGAAGCTGTACGTAAGGACATGAACCTGCGTCCGGTGGAAGGTGTCAACGGCAACAGTCCGAAAGAAGAAATCCTGGCTATTCTGCAAAAATACGGAATCAGTGAAACGGAAGTCACTCTTTGGGGTACAGGTACTCCACTCCGCGAGTTCCTTTGGAGCGAAGAAATGGCGGATGCCAGCGTCTTCGTAATGGAGCACGTAGACTTCAAAGATACCTATAAAGAAGGTAGCAAAGATATCCGCAACTGCCACATCAACATCGGAACCGGTAAGGAAATCACCATCCGTCAGCTGGCCGAGCGTATTGTGGAGACTGTAGGTTATCAAGGAAAACTGACCTTCGACAGCAGCAAACCGGACGGCACTATGCGCAAGCTGACCGATCCTTCGAAACTGCACTCTTTGGGGTGGCACCATAAAATTGAAATCGAGGAAGGCATACAAAGAATGTACGAATGGTACTTGAAATAAGAAATGAAGTTACTGTAAATATGCTATTAGCTGAATTATTTTTGCTAATAGCATATTTTTTTTAGCTATAATGATAATTAAATTAGCTATAAGCATAATCTGTTTTGCTATAATGATAATCTGTTTTGCTATAATGATAATTTGTTTAGCTATAATGATATTCATTTAGCTCATAACTTAATCTGTTTATGCCATGAGCTAATCTATTTTATCACAAGCTAATCCTTTTTGTTATAAGCCTTCATCCAACTAAGCATCATTTATTCAACCATAAGCATCATTTATTCAATTATAAGCATCATCCATTGCACCAATAACGCATCGTCCACAAATTCCTTCCCACTACTCTCCCTCCATTTCCAAAAAATCTTCACTCTTAATTCTTCATTCTTAATATAATTGCTATATTTGCACAATTTAATACCAAATGTGCAAAAAACAATGGAACAAAGTTTTATAGCCTATATTGAGAATAGTATCAAGAATAATTGGGACCTGGATGCCCTGACCGATTATAAAGGTGCAACTTTACAGTATAAAGACGTAGCTCGCAAAATCGAGAAACTCCATATCATCTTCGAAGAAAGCGGAATCCGCAAGGGAGACAAGATTGCCGTTTGTGGAAGAAACAGCTCTCACTGGGGAGTTACTTTCCTTGCCACACTAACGTATGGAGCCGTTATTGTACCTATTCTCCATGAATTTAAAGCAGACAATGTGCATAATATCGTCAACCACTCCGAAGCCAAGTTACTGCTTGTTGGAGATATGGTATGGGAAAACCTGAACGAGTCGGCAATGCCGCTATTGGAAGGTATCCTGATGATGAACGACTTCACCCTGCTAGTGTCACGCAGCGAACGACTGACTTATGCACGCGAACATCTGAACGAAATGTTCGGCAAAAAATATCCGAAGAATTTCCGTAAAGAACATGTCGCATATCATAAAGACGAACCGGAAGAACTGGCAGTTATCAATTATACTTCGGGAACAACGAGTTATTCCAAAGGAGTAATGCTCCCCTACCGCAGCCTGTGGTCAAATACCAAATTTGCTTTTGAAGTGTTGGAACTGGAAGCCGGAGATAAAATCGTTTCCATGCTTCCTATGGCACACATGTACGGATTGGCTTTTGAATTCCTTTATGAGTTCTCCGTAGGTTGTCACATCTACTTCCTCACCCGTATGCCAAGCCCTAAGATTATCTTCCAGGCTTTTGAAGAAGTGAAGCCCAGTCTAATCGTTGCCGTACCGCTTATCATCGAAAAGATAATCAAGAAAAGCGTACTTCCGAAGTTGGAAACTCCGGCGATGAAGATATTACTGAAAGTGCCTATTATCAATGATAAGATTAAGGCAACAGTGCGCGAAGAAATGATTAAAGCATTTGGCGGAAACTTCAAAGCTGTTATTGTAGGAGGTGCTGCTTTCAATCAGGAAGTGGAACAGTTCTTGAAAATGATTGATTTCCCTTATACGGTTGGATATGGAATGACGGAATGTGGTCCGATTATCTGCTACGAAGATTGGAGAAAGTTCAAACCGGGTTCTTGCGGAAAGGCTGTACCACGGATGGATGTACGGGTATTGTCATCTGATCCTGAAAATATCGTTGGTGAAATCGTATGTAAGGGCCCGAATGTGATGTTGGGCTATTACAAAAACGAAGAAGCCACTCAAGAAGTCATTGACAAGGACGGTTGGTTACACACCGGCGACTTGGCTTTGATGGATGAAGAAGGTAATGTTACGATCAAAGGACGCAGCAAGAACCTGTTATTGAGCGCCAGCGGACAGAATATCTATCCGGAAGAAATTGAAGATAAGTTGAACAACCTGCCATACGTGGCTGAAAGTATTATCGTTCAGCAAAACGAGAAACTTGTCGGACTTGTTTATCCTGATTTTGACGACGCTTTCGCTCATGGCCTGAAGAATGAAGACATCGAGCAAGTAATGGAAGAAAACCGTGTGACTTTAAATACTATGCTACCGGCTTACAGCCAGATATCCAAGATGAAAATCTATCCGGAAGAATTCGAAAAGACACCGAAGAAGAGCATCAAACGTTACTTATATCAGGAAGCAAAAGGCTAATATAAAGTTAGCTGCATAAGATATTACTTAAACCGAAAAAGAGAAAGGAATGAAGATAAAGAAAACAATACTTACGGCAGCTATACTAATGGCTGCCGTTTCTTTACCGGCACAGAACAAGAGTGCAGGTATCAATATATCCATCTGGAAAGATATATGTACACAACCTCATGACAGTACACAGACGACATACATAAACATCGGCCTCCTGTCTACAATGAACCGTCTGAACGGTGTGGGTATCAATGCGTTGGGAAGTGTGGTTCATGGCGACATGAACGGAATACAAATCACCGGATTAGCCAACTTAGCAGGGGGTACTATGCGGGGCGTTCAGCTGGCCGGTATCAGTAATATCAGTGGCGATAACACCGTAGGACTTTCTGCTGCCGGATTGGTAAATATCACCGGCGACAGAGCACAGGGAGTAGTCATATCCGGGTTAACGAGCATCGGAGGAGACAACAACTCGGGGTTAATGATTAGTGGTTTCATGAATGTGACAGGCAACATGGCTTCGGGGCTACACTTTTCCGGAGCGGCAAATATTACAGGGCAGAGCTTCGGCGGTTTGATGGCTTCCGGACTTTTGAATGTGGTAGGCGAACACATGAACGGCTTGCAGATAGCAGGAATTGCCAATATAACCGCATCGAAACTGAATGGGATGCAAATAGCATTATGTAATTATGCAACGCAGGCCCGCGGACTTCAAATTGGCCTTGTCAATTATTACAAGGAAGACATGAAGGGATTCCAACTCGGATTGGTTAATGCGAATCCTGATACAAGAGTACAAATGATGGTGTATGGTGGAAATGCTACGCCTGCCAATATAGGTGTACGATTCAAGAACCAATTGTTTTATACCATTCTGGGAGTCGGTTCCATGTATCAAGGATTGAATGATAAGTTTTCGGCAAGTGCATCCTATCGTGCCGGTTTATCCTTCCCTCTTTACAAAGGCTTATCCATCAGCGGAGACCTTGGCTACCAGCATATCGAGGCTTTCGATAACAAAGACGAGGTGATTCCGAAACGTTTATATGCATTGCAGGCACGTGCCAATCTGGAATATCAATTTACCAGGAAGTTCGGTATCTTTGCAACAGGCGGTTATGGGCTAACCAGATTCTATAATAAATCGAGTAATTACGATAAGGGAGCTATTATCGAAGCAGGCATTGTTCTTTTCTAAACAGGAGTCGGGCAAGATACACTGCTGAAAAGATTAAAACACTAATATCAAGGCATTGCTTTACTAATTATAATTCGTTCCACCTGGATGTTTGTTTCGTTCTACCAAGGTTTTCCTTTCGTCCCACCCAGGTCGCTGTTTAGTCCCACCTAGGTGGAACGAATCACTCGATGCACTAAAAGTTATTGAATTTTATATTGCAAAGAAATAGCATTCATATCACACTTTTTCTTTTATCAGACCAGTACGATAAGCAACAAGCAGTTTCTTCAAATCCTGTATTTGAGTCACCAGTTCTTTTCCCTTATCGGTATCTTTCACCATCATTCGTTGTGAATTAAATTCGAGAACGAAGTTGGTCGATTTGATATCAAGTCCCTCTTCAATGGCTTTCTGACGAGACTGAAATGGTTCGTGCTGTACGAGTTGCATACCATGAGAATGATAAACAAGCGTATATCCCGCAATTCCCGTTTCCGGCTGATAAGCTTTTGAAAAGCCACCATCAATAACGAAAAGCTTGCCATTGGCTTTCATAGGTTGTTCTCCCTGAATCGTTTTCACAGGCACATGACCGTTGATAATATGCGAATGAGGCCCTGAAGCTCCAAACTCCGTCAAAATCTGGTCACAAATATCTTCCCGGTTACGCAAGGTGTAATAATAGCCTTTCTTTTCTTTATGTAACTCTTTATCTTCTACAAAATAGCGTTCAAAAGTCGCCATCTTATCCTTATCAAACAGAGGAGCTTCCGGACCACACCACATATACCAAATGTAATCCATAGCAAATTCCTTATCCTCCTCTCCTTCTTCATCGAAGTACGCAGTACGAATCAGTTGATCGGCTTTATCCAGCAATTTACGTCCCCAGTATTCCTTACCACGTATTTTGACATGCTTAAAGCTGCCATCCTCATTCAGAGGGACAGAAGCATGATAAAGAAGATTCGAGTTTGAAACCAGATACATTCCGCCATAAGTAAACAGGCAACGCATGTGCTTCTTCAATTTCTCACTATTCATAAATGAATAATGAATCTTTTCTACCAATTCGCGTTCTTCTTCAGTCAATCGGTAAGGATCTGCCGGATCTACAGTCGGGAAGTTGGTATCGCGCAAAGCATATTCTTTTCCTTCGTACACAAAGACGCCGCGTTCAAAATCAATCTTCTCCAGAAGTTTACGATTAGCCATTCCGAATTCCGGACGGCGGTCGATGATTTCAGCTTCCAGCTTAAACTGGATAATGGTAATGGCTTTATGCATTTGAGTAATCAGACGCAAAGTCTTCTCATTATAATGAGCATCGGCAAAGTTCATTTTCGGCATGAAAATCGTGCAAGGATCATCGGCATACGTATCCATTGCAAAAGTAGCCAATGGAAGCAGATTGATTCCGTATCCGTCTTCAAGTGTACCCAGATTACCATAGCGCATGGACATACGTATCACATTGGCAATACAACTATCATTACCGGAAGCTGCTCCCATCCAGAGAATATCATGATTTCCCCACTGAATATCGAAATTGTGGTAATTACACAATGTATCCATAATGATATGCGCACCGGGACCACGGTCGTAAATATCACCTACGATATGAAGAGAATCAATAGTCAAGCGCTGAATCAGATTACACATAGCGATAATGAAATCGTCGGCACGCTTCGTAGTGATTATTGTGCTGATAATTACATTAATATAAGCATGCTTATTCGGTTCGATAGACGATTCGTGCAATAACTCCTGAATGATATAAGAGAATTCGGCAGGCAGTGATTTACGAACCTTCGAACGAGTATATTTGGAAGACACGTTCTGACAGACTTTCACCAGTTGGTTCAGCGTAATCAGATACCAATCATCCAGATCCTTTTCACGGGCCTTCACCAATTGCAGTTTCTCTTCGGGATAGTAAATCAAAGTACAGATTTCTTTCTTTTCAGCTTCACGAAGAGTGTTGCCGAATATTTCATTTACTTTACGTTTTACCGCACCGGAAGCATTTTTCAGTACATGCTGAAAAGCTTCATATTCTCCATGAATATCAGTCAGGAAATGTTCCGTCCCTTTAGGTAGATTTAAGATAGCCTCTAAGTTGATTATTTCCGTACTGGCATCGGCAATGGTAGGAAAACTTCGGGAAAGCAGTTGCAGGTAACGGAGATCACTCACAATGCTTTCAGGAGTTATGTTACTTTGAGCAGTCATTTTATTTACTATTTTACTATTTACAATTTATTAATTGGCAACTTATTATTAGTTGACAACTTACCATTTAGTAACTCAAAAAAGGAATTTATTAATTCCTCTCCTTTTTCTTGTTACAAATTTATCTATTTTATACCTGTCTCTTATACACATCTCCGAGCCCACGAGACGGACTCCTATC
>ENA-OXVG01000307-OXVG01000307.1-human-gut-metagenome-genome-assembly--contig:-NODE-307-length-14392-cov-14.080840_pt1 | contig 14392 bp, 16 predicted proteins | sample MGYA00249572_ERZ652687 | MGnify/ENA primary metagenome ERZ652687 (study PRJEB26925, sample SAMN05826836) | human gut metagenome | biome: ENVO:2100002; feature: ENVO:00000062; material: ENVO:00002003... | reverse complement strand
GAGATAGGAGTCCGTCTCGTGGGCTCGGAGATGTGTATAAGAGACAGGTATTTATGCTTATGGGTCTGTTCTTCCTCTTCTGCGGAACAAACGCAATATCCACTTTCTTTGCTCTTTTTGCGGCTGAAATTCTTCATAAGACAACAGCGCAGGCAACCATAATGACCACCGCTTTTGCCGCCGCTTCCGCTCTCGCCGCTCTTCCGGCAGGCTGGCTCGGCAAGAAAATCGGCAGAAAAAAGACCATACTCGGAGGTCTGTTTATATTTGTTCTCGCGTTTGCGGCTTACCTTATCACACATATACTCGGCATCGACGCTTTGAGCGGCGCTCTTATTTGGGTAGCTCTTATAGTAGGCGGCGCGGCAAATATGTTTATAACCGTTAACACGCTTCCCCTTGTGCTTGAAATCGGCGGCATTGACAAAGTAGGCACATACACCGGTTACTACTACACCGCTACATTCTCGGCACAGATAGCTACGCCCATAATCTACGGCATAGTTCGTATGTTTACAGGCACATATCTGTCACTGTTCTATTACTGCCCGATAGCATTTATACTCTCAATACTTTGCATACTTGTTGTAAAGCACGGTGAGGCTATTCCTCAGGAAATAATAGATAAGGTCAAGGAAGAAAACGAAGACTGATTAAATCCGCATATTAAAGCAGCTGTAAAACCTCGGGTTTTACAGCTGCTTTTTTTGTCTAAAAGCTGATTTTAATTTTTGTTCCGACGTTTTCGATGCTTTCAAGATCGATTTTTGCGCCGTGATATATTGCGGCGTGCTTTACTATCGAAAGCCCCAGCCCCGTGCCGCCTATCTCCTTGGAATGGCTTTTATCCACACGGTAAAAGCGCTCAAATACCCTCGGCTGAGAGGATAGGGGGATTCCTATTCCCGTATCTGCAACCGTAATCGTTTTATTCTCTACGGTAATATTGACGCTTCCGCCCGGGCGATTGTATTTGACAGCATTGTCACATAGATTATAAACCATCTCGTCGATTATATCATAAACTCCTTTGACGCACGACGATTCGCCGGCAACGCTTATCGTAATATCGTTTTTTGACGCGACGCTTTGCAGGGAATTTGCCGTTTTTCGGGCTATCTCAAGCAAATCAACATCGGTTTTTTCCGCTCCGACAAGACCCTCATCAAGCTGTGAAATTTTAATGATGTCGCCTACAAGCGTTATAAGTCTTGCGCTCTCGTTGTATATGTTCTCCGCAAAATGTCTTACATCCTCGGGCTTTGCTATGCCGTTCATTATTATCTCGGCAAACCCCGAAATCGATGTCAACGGAGTTTTTAACTCATGCGAGACATTTGCCGTAAATTCGCGACGCAACTGTTCGCCCTTTTCGCGCTCTGTGACGTCGAGAACAACTATTACCGCGCCGACTATTTTTTCGCCGTTGACTACCGGATTTGCAAAAACGCTGTAAATTCTGTCGTGCATTTTCATTGTCAATTCCCCGTGTCTGCCCGAAAGTGCGGCATTTACCGCAGCCTCAAACCGCTCGCTTTGATTTATTGTAAAAACATTTTCATGCTTTTTAATATTTTCAACACCGAATATCTGCTTTGCGCTGCGGTTAAACGAAAGTATGCTGTGCTTAAGGTCGATTATTATAAGACCCTCAGACATATTTTCGGTTATCATTTTAAATTCCTGCTGACTGCGTTCAAGCTCTCGAAGCTGCGACTGAATCTGCGAATTCTGACTGCGGATTTTATAGAACAGCAAAGACAGCTCCGAGCCGAAATTACTGTCGTTTGGGTCGTCCAAATTTATGTCGTTGAGTTCTTTTAAGGTTCGCTTTGACACTACTCGCGCCGTAAAAAGCGCGGCGGCAAAGGTTATTACCGCGGAAACAAGCACTGCCAAAAGAAAATCCGAGGGCAGCTCCTCCGCGCCGGCGAAGCCGACGTCAGCCTTAAAGCGATTATAAAGAACGGCAAGCGACAGCGTAGCACAGCAAATATTTACCGCAAGCGACACAAAAAACACGGAGTGAGAAATTCGTTTTTTCATTCGGTTCAGTCCCCTATTTTATAGCCAATACCTCGAACGGTCTCTATGTATTTCCCCGCTTCGCCGAGTTTTTGGCGAAGGGTTCTGACGTGCACATCCACGGTTCTGCTCTCGCCGTCGAAGTCATATCCCCAAATTTTATTTAGAAGCTTATCCCGCGTGAAAACAGTACCCTTATTTTGCAAAAGCAAACACAAAAGGTCAAATTCCTTCAGCGTCAGCACCACCTTTTCGCCGCCTACTTTGACGGAATACTTAGATGGAATAACACTGAGACAGCCGATATTAAGGGTATTGCCGTTGTCATGCTTACCCGGCTCCTTTGTGCGGCGCAAAAGAGCTTTGACTCTCGCTATCAGCTCCATCATTCCGAAAGGCTTTGTCATATAATCATCCGCGCCCATATCAAGCCCCACGACCTTATCGTATTCCGAGCCCTTGGCGGTCAGCATCATCACCGGGATGTGCTTCGTTTTTTCGTCGGCTCTCAAATTTTTAAGCATTGTAAGCCCGTCACATTCGGGAAGCATTATATCAAGGATAATGAGATCTGCATCATCCGCCCTAAGCTCTCTGTAAAATTCACTCGGTTTTTCAAACCCGTTTGCCGGAAGTCCCGAATTATTAAGAGTGTATACAAGAAGCTCTCTTATACTCTTATCGTCCTCAACAAGATAAATCATATTTTTCTCCTATCGGCAGATTTTATCTTTGCAGCCTTTTTCGATTCTTAGTATAATCTGTTTTTACATTTGTTGCAAGACTGCCGCCTTATATTTCATTTTATCCGCGAACGGTAAAATTTGTTGTATTGCATATGTAAAATCTCTGTAAAGTTATATTCCGCGTTTTGCGGCACATTTTGCCGTCATATGCCATATTATGTGCTGAGGGAAAATCTCCGCCTTTCAAATATGTGCCTTAAATTCGGTTTATATGTTTATAGTTTCCTTTTATGGGCAAAATTATATTGAGCAAGAGAGCAAAACCCATTATGCCGAAAACAGGTCGGCGCGGCAGCTCAGAGCCGTATTGAATTATGCTTCGCTTGCTTAAGGGAATTAAAACAGGAGAGTGAGGAAATGAATATTAAGCGCGGCGATATTTATTACGCCGATTTAAGCCCCGTGGTAGGCTCGGAGCAAGGCGGAATACGGCCGGTACTTATAGTTCAAAACGACGTAGGCAACAAATACAGCCCCACAGTAATTGCGGCGGCAATAACAAGCCAAAAATACAAAACAAAGCTTCCGACACACATAAGCGTCGATGCGGTAGACTGCGGACTGCAAAAGGATTCCATCGTTTTGCTTGAGCAAGTCAGAACACTCGACAAAAAGCGTCTTAAAGAGCGTATGGGAAACTTGCCTACGGATGAAATGAACAAGGTAAACAGGGCTCTTTCCGTAAGCTTCGGGCTCGGACAAACGATGCGTTAAGCAAGAAAAAAGTGATTCTCCGCAGAAATGCAGGGAATCACTTAGTCTTAAATGCTTGCTATACCGAATTTAATAAGAAACGGAGATTTTCACTATGATTTTAAGCAGCACTCTTGAAATATTAAAGGAATGTCTGCCGATGGAGGCTACTGCCGTGATGAAATTTAAGGAGGGCGCCGTAAATACAAACGACGCTGTGCTTCGCGGGCTTTATGAGCAGGCAGCAGCACAGCACCTTAACCATTACAACACACTTTTGAACATCTTGAACGGGAAGTAAAATATGAATAAAGAGAAGCAAAACAATCAAAACAGAATACTGTTTTTGAGCCTATTGTCTGTTCAGAGGTCGCTCTCGATAAAATATAACGAATGCTCAATGAAATGCGCGGACGAGCCGTTGCGTGAGGACATATTAAATATACTGCGCGAAAACCACGCGATGTATCACACACTTTTCGACGAGAGCCGAAGCAGAGGTTGGGAAACGGAAAGCGCCGCCGAAAGCGATGAGGTCTCGGCGGCGTCGGAATATTTTTCGTATATTAAAGGCTCACTTTGAAAGGCGCTTTTTTATTTGGCGCACATCTCTGCCCTCAAATAAAATCTGCTCGTAATCACCTATAATTCTCGAGGTGACTCTTGCACCGTAAAGCCCGGTGAGCTCGTCAAGAGCTGCATTAGAGCTGATTACGGTCGGTCTGCCATAGGAAATACGGCTGTTGATTATATTGTATATCTCGGAGAGGACATATTTTGTGTCAAACTCTGCGCCGAGATCATCCAAAATAAGCAAATCGCAATAGAGAACCGTATCCTCTGTATTGCCGCCTTCTCTGCCAAAGCGCTCCTTTTCGAGCCGCGTAAACAGATTTTGGGCGGAATCATATACTACGCTGAAGCCTTTTTTTATAACCTCGTTGGCTATGGCGAGCGAGAGATGAGTCTTACCGAGACCCGTTTCTCCGTACATAAAAAGGTTCGGTGACTCGGTGCTGAAATCGGCGGCATATTCGCGGCAAAACTCATATGCCCTTTTCATTCTTTCACGCGGGGAAATGCCGTTGCCGTATTTCTCGGTAGGATAATATGACAGATTGAAATCCTCAAAGCTTGAGAGCTTCAGCGGTGTTTTATATGACAGCTCTTCACTTGCGAACTTTTTGAGGAGCTCCGTTCTGCAAGAGCATATCTTACCGTCCGTGTAGCCCTTATCCTTACACATTTCACAGGTATAATGAGGTTTTAGATAATTTTTATCTACCCCTGCGCTCAGAAGCAGGTTTTCACGATCCTTTTGGAGCTGCAAATTAGTCTTCATAAGCTCTTCGACCGTCTTTTTAACGTCGCCGCTTCCGCCGATAACGGCTTTTACGGCTTCAAGCCCGGTTTTGGTCAATTCATCCTCTATCACAAGCAATTCCGGATGGACTTTCGCAAACTCAACGCGCCTTTTTTCCGCATCGGTTTCCGCTTTTATACGGCGTGAGTCAAGAACGGATTTTGTCTTTTCATAAACTTCCTTTGAATACTTCAATCACTTCACGCCTTTCTTTTTATATTTCACAACGCCCATTTCTGCGTCGGATATTGCCTCATCTATGCTGAATGACGTCCCCTTTTGCTTTACCGCCTGTTTCTTTTCACGGAAAAGACGTTCGCCGTTTTCCACGTCCTCCGGCGTTTTGTACCCGGCCGTATGCCAATTCAGGAGAATCTTATCCATATAATTAAACGATATTTTACCGGTGCGCTCAGCCATCTCGTCATATGCTCTTGCGATTATCGGAGCTTCAAACCCGAGAGCGCGCCACGACAAAATGTATTCCGTCTGCTTTTGAGTGGGCCGCGGAGTTGACATACCCGTAAGCTCACGCAGAACGGAAAAGGTTTTTTCGGCTTCGGTGCTCTTTTCTATGTAATCGGCGGCAAGCTCCACCGTGTTTATTTCTTTTTCCGCCCAAACCTTGCCGAGCTTTGCAACATAAGCCGTTGACGAGCGCGACTGATGCACACAAAATTCAAGCAGCATAAATATAACTTCGACGCTGAGGCCGTATGTATCATAAAGCATCAAAAGCGTGCTCTGCATATCAAATCCTATTGTTCTGCCGAGAATGCTCTGCGATTCGGACATAAGACGAAGAACGTCCCCGCTTTCCTCCATACGCTTTGAAATTTGCTCGAGCGTGGGCTTTGCAATTTTAATTTCGGGCAGTGGCCGCTTCTCGGGAACGGCAACACACGAAGCCAACGGCTCCGATTTGTTTTGCGCATTTACGCCGCTGTCGTCGGGCTTTCTAGGCTCAACTGTTTCGGAAGTAAAAGCGGTACCGTTTTTCACAAGCACATTTTCACTTACCCAATATTCAACGGCGTCAAGCGTATCGGCTTTACAGTATCCTATTCTTTTAGACAGCTCCTCGACTGTAAAATCCTCGCCCGGATTGCGCAGTATTAAGAGCAGTACCTTAATTGCAGCAGGCGATGCGAGCTTTAAATATTTATCTGTCAGTACGGACGGGACCGCAAAAACGGAGCCGTACAGCGCAGGGTTTACATTAAACATATCTATGCCTTCAAATCAGATTTTCTTTTTGCAAAATTCGGAAAGACAACATTTATCGCACATCGCACGTCTCGCGGTACAGACCTCTCTGCCGTGCAAAACAACTCTGTGACAAAAATCATTGCTCTCATCGGGCGGAAGTATTTTTTTTAATTCAAATTCGACCTTTTTCGGGTCCTTTGTGTTTACAAGCCCTATACGGTTGGATATTCTGATAAGGTGCGTATCCGTGACAACCGCCGGTTTTTTATATACGTCGCCGACTATCAGATTTGCGGTTTTTCTGCCGACTCCGGGAAGCTTTATAAGGTCGTCGATATTATCCGGCACCTCGCCGCCGAAATCGGAGCGTATCATACGGCACATACCGATTATATCACGCGCCTTACCATGATAGAAACCGCACGAATGTATAAACTCTTCCACATCCTCCCTGTCCGCCTCACAAAAAGCGTCAAGGGTGGGATAAGATTCAAATAAAGCGGGAGTTACCAAATTAACTCTCGCGTCGGTACACTGCGCCGAAAGGCGAGTGGCTATTAAAAGCTGAAGCGGCGTTCTCGCCGTAAGAGAACAAATAGCGTCGGGATACTCTTTTTTCAGAGCCTCGACGCACTTTAAAGCAAGTTCTTTTTTATTCACGGTAATACTCCATATCATCTGGCAAGCCGAGCAAATAGTCGGCGGAAACACTGAAATAGCGGCATATCGCCGAAAGATCCTTCAGCGAAGGCTCGGTAACGCCGGTTTCCATAAAGGAAATCTTACGCTGCGAAACCCCTATGGCATTTGCAAGGTCAGTCTGCGTCAGCGGCGGCAATTTAGACTGCCGCAGCAATCTCAGCCTGTCACAAAAAGCCATATACTCATCTCCTACAATAATTTACAAACCCACACCCATTAAATGAACTTAATTTTAGCACAAACCTCTTTTTGAGGCAAGGAGAATTAAGTAAAAATTTAACTAACAAATTTGTGCAAGAATTTGCTTGACACAAAATGTTGTGTAACCGCATTTATAATGGTCAAAATAAAGAATTATATCTATTGTATTGCCCCAAAAATTTTGCTATAATATTACAGAAAAAAATAATTTCAGAGCTTTTTCGGAGATATAATTATGAAGAAAAGTTTTACAAAACAACTGATAAGTCTCATTTTGGCGGTCTGTTTTACGCTTGCTTTTCCGGCTTTTTCTTTTGCTGCGGACAGTAATCAAAGCGACGGCGAAGCAAAGAGTGAATCGATTTATAACGAATTCAAAAAGTCCGACGGCGAGCTGATTTGCGTGTCAAAATACGGCGACACCGACAAGTTCCCCGAAAATTCCGCCGAAGCCGTTGCAGCGGCGGCAGAAAAGGGTGCCGACATTGTTTATGTTTCGGTGAAAAAAACCTCCGACGGATACGTGGTGCTTATGGCCGACAGCAATCTCTCGAGAATGTGCGTAGATGAGCTCGGCAATACCGTAAACAAGGACATCGGCGACGTGGGATATCACGAGCTTTCGACATACCATCTGAGAGCAGGCACGGGCAGCCTGCACGAGCCGATAACATCCTGCAAAATACCGACCCTCGCCGAAGCCATACAGTATCTCGGCGGCAACGCAATGCTGATGATTGCGGACGGCTGGGAATACAGAGATGAGATTTACGACATACTCGCAAGCGAAAACGCGCTTTCAAATTCAATAATTTTAGCTACGGGTGACAAAAAGGAAATCTCCTCTTGGCTTGCCTCAAAAACCGTCATGCCGCTCGTAATATCCTCAAGTGCAAAAAACGGCAATGCCAAAAGTTATGTTTCAAAGACGCTTTCGGCAGGCTGCATAGGCACGCTTCTCTCAGCTAAAAATCCGTACAACTCCGTATTCAAAGACGGAGTTCAATCCAAATTCAAAGACGCCGGAAGAGCTGTTATCGATATGACAAACAGCGATATTTGCGGCGGCAGAGAAGACAATCCTACCGGGTGGAACGACATAACAAAACGCGGGTTCTCGGTAATTATCACAAACGATATTGAGGGATTTAATGCATACCGCGCAAGGGTTAAGAGCTATAAAACGAGTCTCACATCGGATCTTGAAAAAGCTCAGGCGACAGACACCGCTCTTTGCAGCACATCAACAGCAAACAAGCTTAAAAAGACTATTACAGAAGCTAAGAGCACACTTTCATCGTCGATGTCGGAGACGGAGCTTATGGAGGCCGATTATTCGCTCAGGCTTGCGATGGAAGCACTTGCCGACCGCACCGAAAACGACAACGGAAAAACAGTAACTCCCGGCAGAATTACTGCGGTAGTGCTTGTTGTAATAGCACTTATCATCTTTGAAATCGTATTTGACACACTTCGCCGCAAAAAGGTGAGTAAGCGTCGCACCGAAAACGGAAGAGCTCATTCCTCCGGAAAAAAATAAAATATTGCAATATAGTAAAGGATGCCTATCACAATGACAGGCATCCTTTATTTTTTACGTTTCGCTTTACCAGCCCTCACCCTCGTCGAGCAATACAGCCTCGGCACAGCGGATACCGTCAACGCCGGCAGATACAATTCCGCCTGCATATCCCGCACCCTCGCCGCATGGGTAAAGGCCCCGCACATTCGACTGGAAAAGCTCGTCTCGGATGATGCGCACGGGAGATGAGCTTCGCGTTTCGGGTGCTGTGAAAAGAGCATCATTTGAAGCAAAGCCCGGAAGCATTTTGTCCATTTTCGGCAGTGCTTCGAGTATTGTTTCCGTAACCTTAGCAGGGAGCAGCGAGCGCAGATTGGTAAGCCTTACCCCCGTAGGACACGTCGGCTTTACGCTGCCGAGCGAAGAAGATGCGAGATTGTTCATAAAATCTCCGACCTTCTGTGCAGGTGCGGTGTAATCGCTGCCGCCCATTTTAAATGCGTGACGCTCTATTTCGCGCTGCATATACATTCCCGAAAGCACGTCCGAGCTCGGAAAAAGCTCCGGCTCTATACCGACAAGCAATGCTGAATCGGCATTTTCGCCGTCTCGCGCATATTCACTCATTCCGTTTACAACAACTCCGCCCTCTTCGCTTGACGCGCAAACCACGGTTCCGCCGGGACACATACAAAACGTATATGCGCCCCTGCCGCCCTGCGGGTGACAGGCAAGCTTGTAATTTGCGGCATTGAGCTTTGGGTGCGAAGCGAATTTACCGTACTGGGTTTTATTTATCATTTCCTGCCTATGCTCTATTCTCACTCCGACCGAAAACGGTTTTTGCATCATATCAATGCCTTTTAAGCGAAGCATTTCGAGCGTGTCACGAGCAGAATGCCCTATCGAGAGGATAACGGTATCGGTTTCAATGTCCTCTTTGCTTCCATCCTTGTGACAAACCGTAATGCCCTGAATGTGACCGTTATAAATTATAAGGTCACAGAGCTTTGTATTGAACATAAACTCTCCGCCGCGTTCCTCTACCGTTTTGCGGATAGCTTTTACAACTCCCGCCAAACGGTCCGTGCCTATGTGCGGAGTTGCGGAATACATAATCTCGCTCGGTGCGCCGTGCTCGCAAAATTTTTCAAACACACGGCGGCAACGCTTATCCTTTATTCCCGTGGTAAGCTTACCGTCCGAAAAAGTGCCTGCACCGCCCTCGCCGAACTGCACATTCGACTCGGGATTTAAAACTCTCGTCCGCCAAAAGCTCTTGACGGAAGCGGTGCGCTCATCCACCGTCTCGCCGCGCTCTATGATAATCGGCGAAAGCCCCGCCTCGGTTAAGGTCAGAGCCGCAAACATACCGGCAGGACCGAAACCGACTATAACCGGTCTCAAGGTACTCTTCCGTTTTACGGGCGGCAAGGTATAAACGCTTTTCTCACTTAACGAAACCCTGTTGCCGGCTTTTGAAGCCACCCTCTTTTCGTCAATATCAAGAGCCACATCGACGCTGAAAATGAATTTAATATCGTCTTTTTTTCGGCAATCCACCGATTTTTTACAGATTGTCAGCTCTCGTATATGCCTCTCACCGATTTTAAGAGCTTTTGCGGCAAGCCTGTAAAGCTCCTGCTCGTCCTCATCGAGAGGCAATTTAAGTTCATTTATTCTTATCATTTATAACTCCTTCAAAACAGATTCCGCTGCAAGGAACGCCGATGACCAAGCCCAACCGAGGTTATATCCTCCGCACGGACCGTCAACATTGAGCGCCTCCCCGACGGCATACAGATGTTTTACTTTTTTAGCTTCGAGAGTATTATTATCAAATTCCGAAAGAGCCGCTCCGCCGTGAGTCACTTGGGAAAAATCAAAGCCGCGAACACCCGTGACGGAAAATTTAAGCGATTTTATCGCGGAAGCAATTTGTAAAGTTTTATCGCTTGACAGGCTTGCGAACGGCTCGTCCTTTTTTACGTTACATTCGCGAAGGACAAAATTTGCGAGTGCTCTCGGTAAAATTCCGCACAGCACATCACCCGACGGCTCACGGAACTTGTGGGATTGCAAAAAAGCCGTAATCTCGTTTTTTGTAAGCGACGGCAAACAATCGAGCGTAGCCGTAGCTTTACTTTTGCCTATAAAGCGCGAGAGCTGCATTATAGGTATACCCGAAAGTCCGTAATCGTTAAATTGAACCTCACCGGACTCAACATATTCTTTTTCGTTTGAAAAAACAGTGCATTTGCAGTATTGCCTCAGTCCTTTGAGTGAAAAGGGCATATCCTTTACACATATTCCGGTAAGCGCCGGAGAGAGCTCTGTCACACGTATTCCGAGGGCTTTAAACAACTCAAACGAGCTGCCGTCCGTCCCCTGCTTAGGTGCTGCGACACCTCCGCAGGCAATAACCGCAAAATTGAAGCTCTTATCATTATTTATTACAAATCCGCCTTGTGATTTCTTAATGCTTTTGACAGGTGTGTCTGTAAACACCTTTACACCTGCTCTTTCGGCAGCAGATGAAAGCACACACACCACCGAGGCGGCAGTCTGTGAAATCGGGTATGCTCTGCCCTCCTGCTCACTCATCAAAAGCAAACCCATATCGCGAAAAATCGCTTCTGTTTTCTTCGGAGTATATTTTTCTACCGCCGGGCGCACAAATTCGCATGCCTCAAAGTAATTCTCGGCGACTGCGTCAAAATTCAAAATATTACACCTGCCGTTGCCTGTCACAAGTATCTTTTTCAGCACCTTCGGATTTTTCTCAAAAACGGCAACCTCAATATCGGGTCTTTTTTGCTTTAAGGCTACGGCAAACGCCATACCCGAAGCACCGCCTCCTATTACGGCAACGGAAATCATATATTCATCTCCTGCTTTTAAATTACACTTTGCCCAACGTACAGTCCGGCACAAAGCATTGCAGCGCGGTTTTCCGTCTCTTTATCGCAAAAGCTGTGATAAACTCCAACTTAAACCAATACAATTATATCAGCCGAAGACGATTATTGCACCCCTTTTCTCACAAATTCTTTAAAGACTGTGAAAAAAACTCAAAAACCATCGCATAAAGATAAAGGAACCGTAAAAACAGCTTTACGGTTCCCTTTAAGCTCTTAAATTTTACCGCGAACGGATTTCATTATTCGTCGGTCTCAAGTTCAGCCTTACGAACATCCTCAAGAATTGATTTTTTCGTACCTGCGTCGCACTGACGGTAAAGGCCTATCAGAATTTTTTCATCGGATGAAAGCTGTGAAATGACGCTTTCTTTTTTGTGACGCTTTGCATAATCGGTCGCTTGATCGCGCAAGCGATAAATATTGATATCGTCAAGGCTTAAAATATAATCCACGCTGACATTGAAGATTTTTGCAAAGCGCTGAACCGCAAAAATATCCGGTCGATTTCTGCCGGTTTCATACGAAGCGTAGGTAGACCTTTCAATTTTCAGTATTTCCGCTATTTGACGCTGAGAATACCCGTTGTAATTACGAATAAGCTTCATTTTTTCTCCCAGCATAATAAGTACCTCCATACCTGTACTTTTATACTGATTATTATATAAAACTATTCGATAATATACGAAAAGTGTTACTTATTAACACAAATATTTTTTAAATTATATGTATATAAGTAACCAAACGTGTATGAAGCTTCGCGAATACATTCGGCACCGCCGAAAAACATCGCATCATTTAAGATAATGTATAAAAAGGCCGCTTAAAAGCTTCGGCTCAAACCAAGTCGATTTGGGAGGCATAGTCATAGATTTGTCGGCTATATTCATAAGCTCGTCAAGAGTTGTCGGGAACATGGAGAACGCAAGCTTTTCTTCGCCCGAGTCAACACGCCGCGAAAGCTCGGAAAGGCCCCTGATGCCGCCGACAAAATCTATTCTCTTATCGGTTCTGGGGTCATCAATACCGAGTATAGGTGATATGACATTATCTTGGAGTATTGATACGTCGAGACTTTTGACGGCGTCCAAAGACTTTCTTATTTCAGATTTTGCGAAGAGAGCATACCATTCACCCGACATATACATACCGAAGGAATGCGCCCTTTTAGGACGGTACTCATTTTTCCCATGCTTTTCTATGTCGAATTTATGTCTGAGTTCAAGCAAAAATTCCTCATCGGAAAGTCCGTTTAAATCCTTAATTACTCGGTTGTAATCAAGAATACGAAGCTCGTCGCTCGGGAAAATTACGGATAAGAAGAAATTAAATTCCTCATCTCCCGTGTAATTCGGATTTTGCTCACGGCGGCGAAGCCCTACCTTAACGGCCGAAGCGGCTCTGTGATGACCGTCCGCAATATAGAGAGACGGTATGTTTTTAAACTGTGCGATTATAAAATCAATCGTGTCATTGTCAGACACAACCCAGACTCTTTCGCGGACATCATCGGACACAAAATCATAAACAGGCTCGCTTTTTTCTTTTACATCTTCAACAGCAGACGAAATCTCGTTATTTTTTCTGTATGTCAGAAATATAGGACCGGTGTTTGCGTCAAGAGTGTCAACGTGCCGTATGCGGTCCGCTTCCTTATCGGCTCTTGTCTTTTCGTGCTTTTTGATGACGTCGTTTATATAATCGTCAATAGCCGTACAGCCTACAATGCCGGTCTGCGTTCTGCCGCGCCAGGTCTGCTCATATATATACAAGCACGGTTTTTCGTCCTGCTTCATAACCTCCGCCGAAACAAGCTTAGACAAATTCTCGCGTGCTTTTTCATAGACACGGTCGTCATAGATGTCAACCGATTTCGGAAGATCTATCTCCGCTTTATCAACATGCAGAAATGAATACGGATTGCCGAAGACCATTCTTCTCGCCTCATCCGAATTCATAACATCATACGGCAAAGCCGCTACCTTGGAAGCGTATTCCGGAGTCGGACGAAGCGCCCTGAACGCTTTCAAAACTGCCATAATATTACCTCGCTTTATTTTTATGAATATGAGTATATACAGTATATATTATAAAAAACGCCAAAAGTCCGAATGACGCACCGAGACAATCCACAAGTACGTCTCTCGGCTGGCACGCTCTGCCGGACACAAAATATTGGTGAAGCTCGTCCGACGAAGCATAAAGTGCCGCGGACAAAAACGAAAGTGTGTGCTGCGATTTTAAAAACACCGACTGCCAACTGCACGAAAACAAGAAGCAAAGTGCCGCATATTCAAGCGCATGTGCGGTTTTTCGGACGGTATGTTGTGTTAATGTTATATGGAAGAGTTCGGTTATACGGGAAATAACCCCGGAGCTGAGCCCCGATGATTTTGACGAAACCTGAGAAGACAGGCAAAAAATCGTCACCATCAGTGCAACTGTGAGCGTCCAAGATATTGCTATACAGATTTTTTGAGATACGCCGTATTTGTTTTTCATTTTGAATACCGTCTCTTACGATTTTTTTGCATTTATGAAACAGACGTTATCCGCAGAGGAATAAAAGTATATTCCGCTTGTATTTTTGGATGTTACAAAATAGCTGTTCTCATAAAACACGGGCATTATTACCGCCTCGGAAACAAGATAGTTCTCCGCATCGGCAACGGCGGAACGCTCACCCTCAAGGCTGCCCGAATTATTTTTGATATTACGGATTTTCTGTGATAAAACATCGGACTCATATCCGAATATATTGTTTTGGTCAAATCCCTCTATAATTTCGCCCGCAAAAGACGATTTCGCCTTGAACGGGTAAAACGCCACGCTGTAATTGCCGTCGTTTACCGCTGCCTCAAGGTCGGATTCCGAAACGACCTTTACCGTGGAGACGAATTTCACTCCGAGGGTTTTCTGAAGCTTTTGCACCATCTGCTTCACGAACGGCTCATACTGCTCGGTGCAAAGTATTGTAGCTGTCTCTTATACACATCTGACGCTGCCGACGATA
>ENA-OXVG01000175-OXVG01000175.1-human-gut-metagenome-genome-assembly--contig:-NODE-175-length-21280-cov-14.208669_pt1 | contig 21280 bp, 14 predicted proteins | sample MGYA00249572_ERZ652687 | MGnify/ENA primary metagenome ERZ652687 (study PRJEB26925, sample SAMN05826836) | human gut metagenome | biome: ENVO:2100002; feature: ENVO:00000062; material: ENVO:00002003... | reverse complement strand
AGTCTGGGCTTTGCGCATAAAAAAAGGCTGTGTCAGCGTTTTGACACAACCTCTTCTTTTTATTTTCTACGGGGAATATCCAGTATTTGCACCAGATAAAGTTATGGATTTGAGCTATCAGATACGCTGTTATATTAGCCACCATATAGTCGCCGTCAAATGACATTTCTTTCATCATTAACCATACAACCAACGCCATAATCAAAGCGTTCATTGTACCGATGACTATAAAACGGAATATGCGTACAGATTCTTTCACTCGCCCTCTTTCAAATCTACGATCAAATTCAGTTCATCAAGCTGGCTCTGGTCGATTGCAGAGGGTGCGTCCAACATCACATCACGTCCGGAATTATTTTTCGGGAACGCAATACAGTCACGTATAGAATCCAATCCTGCAAACAAAGACACCCAACGGTCGAGTCCGTATGCCAAACCACCGTGAGGAGGCGCACCATACTTAAAGGCATTCATCAGGAAGCCAAACTGTGCCTCTGCCTTCTCCGGAGTGAATCCAAGAATCTCGAACATCTTCGCCTGCAATTTCGCATCGTGGATACGGATAGATCCGCCGCCAACTTCCACACCGTTGATTACCATATCGTATGCATCTGCACGTACAGCTGCCGGATCAGTGTCCAACATCGGAATGTCTTCCTCTTTCGGATGAGTAAACGGATGATGCATAGCCATCAGACGGCCTTCCTCTTCGCTCCATTCGAACATCGGGAAGTCAATCACCCAAAGGCAAACAAACTTATTCTTATCACGCAATCCCAGTTGAGCACCCATTTCCAGACGAAGCTCGCAAAGTTGTTTACGTGTTTTCATTACATCGTCGCCAGACAGAATCAGAATCAAATCACCCGGTTTAGCTCCGAATGCTTCTTTCATTTGCTGGAGCACCTCCTGCGTATAGAATTTATCTACACTCGATTTCACCGTTCCGTCGGCTTCCACACGGGCATAAACCATTCCTTTCGCACCAATCTGCGGTTTCTTTACAAATTCGGTCAATGCATCCAGTTGCTTGCGGGTATAAGTCGCAGCACCTTCGGCGCAGATACCGCCCACATAAGCCGCATTATCGAATACAGAGAATCCGTGACCTTTCATGATATCCATCAGTTCCACGAATTTCATGCCGAAACGCAAATCCGGTTTATCGCTACCATAATATTTCATGGCGTCCGCCCAAGACATACGTTGGAATGGTTCATTCAGTTCCACACCACGAAGAGTCTTAAACAAATGTTTAGCCATTCCTTCGAAAGTAGAGATAATATCTTCTTGCTCAACGAAGCTCATTTCACAGTCGATCTGTGTAAATTCCGGTTGACGGTCGGCACGTAAGTCCTCGTCGCGGAAACATTTCGCAATCTGGAAATAACGGTCGAAACCGGAAACCATCAACAACTGTTTCAAGGTCTGCGGAGACTGCGGAAGTGCATAGAACTGTCCCGGATTCATACGTGACGGCACCACGAAGTCGCGTGCGCCTTCAGGAGTAGAACCGATCAAAACGGGCGTTTCCACTTCGATGAAACCCAGACTATCCAGATATTTGCGAACTTCAATTGTCATTTTATGACGCAGTTCCAAATTGGAACGTACAGCGTTACGGCGTAAATCCAGATAACGGTATTTCATGCGGATATCATCACCCCCATCCGTGTTATCTTCGATAGTGAACGGAGGAATCATGGCAGTATTTAGTACGTTCAGTTCGGAAACAATGATTTCAATGTCTCCGGTAGGAATGTTTGCATTCTTGCTGAAACGTTCATTAACCGTTCCTGTCACTTGAATGACGAACTCACGTCCCAATTTATTAGCACGTTCACAGAGTTCAGCATTAATTTCTTCATTAAAAACCAATTGGGTAATTCCGTAACGGTCGCGAAGGTCAATGAAAGTCATCCCTCCCATCTTACGGCTGCGCTGTACCCATCCGGACAGCGTGACTTGCTTGTTTACATCAGAGATTCTAAGCTCTCCACATGTGTGCGTTCTAAACATATATTTTTTATTTAAACGATTATCACTCGCGTTTTTATTTTGATCGAACCAAAACTGCGCAAAAGTACGCAATAATTTGTAATTCGGTGTCAGTAATCCGTTATTTTATCAGACTTTCTTTGTCAGCTTTTTCAATATTTTCTTGTTTCTATCTGTTATATTGTCAACGATGGCTTCATTCATCAATTTGATGCCATTCATATATTCCTGCGCTCTTTGGAGCACATTGGCTGCATCCTTTTCCGGTGCTCGTGGCACTACCACGCGCAATCCTCTTTGAATCAGCTGAATATTTACATTGGCATCCGTTTCCATGGGGTCACCATCAAAATGCACGACACCCGGAGTAGTCCGGCGGATGCACAACTGCTTGCAGCGGAAAGTCTTGATACGGCTATTCTGATCGATTGTTTTATTGAATAATTGAAAGGCCAATGAAGGAACGTCCAATACGGTGAACGGTTCGAGAATAGTCACATCCAGCAAACCATCTGTCAGAGTGGCTTGCGGTGCGATATAAGCATTGTTTCCATATTGCGACGCGTTTCCGCAGGCAATCAGGAAGGCTTTATACTTGGAAACTCCGTTTTCCGTTTCCAGTTCGTACGTTTCCGGCTCATATTTAAGACTTTCCTGCAGGGTTTTCTCCAGATAAGTCAATAGCCCCCGTTTACCGGCATGCGCAAACTTCAGACTGACAAACGCGTCGAATCCCACTCCGCAAGTGCAGAAAAAATCCGTACCGTTAATCTTACCATAATCTATCACATCCATGCAACCTTCGTTCAGCACTTCCAATGCTCTCTTCGGTTCCATCGGTATATGCAGATGCCTCGCCAGTCCATTGCCCGATCCGCAGGGAATAATTCCCAGCGCGGTATCAGTATGCACCAACGAACGAGCTATTTCATTGATTGTTCCATCCCCACCAATAGCCACTACTATATCTGTTTTCTCTTCGGCAGCTTTGGCAGCTATTTCTACTGCATGACCGGCTCTTTCCGTATACACTACTTCCCAAGAGTATCTCGCCTTGTCTATTTTTTCGTCCAGCAAGTTAAGAATCAATTCTTTACTTTGTGTTCCCGAAATAGGATTGACGACGAATTTTATTTTTTTCATTCTTTCGTTCATGCTATTCTTGTCGATTGTAGACGACAAAAGTAATATAAATATCTTAAATTTTAATCTATTAGAGGTTTCTAATCATACGAGAGCAACTTTTTTCTCTTAAAAAGAACAGATAAAAGCAAATTTTGTTATCTTTGCCCCCTGTTTTTAAACACTTGTTAAGATAAAAGGATGTAAGATCGTCAGCGAACGATCTGAGTATGAGTATAATAAATTATAATTCATGGGATTATTACAAGAGAAGTTAGCTAAGTACGACCTGCCACAAAAGTTTATGGCACAGGGCGTTTACCCATATTTCCGTGAGATAGAAGGAAAGCAGGGTACAGAGGTAGAAATGGGCGGACACGAAGTGTTGATGTTCGGTTCCAATGCATACACTGGCCTTACGGGAGATGAAAGAGTGATTGAAGCAGGTATCAAAGCCATGCATAAATATGGTTCCGGTTGCGCAGGCTCGCGCTTCTTGAATGGTACGCTTGACCTGCACGTTCAGTTGGAGAAAGAACTGGCTGCCTTTGTAGGCAAAGATGAAGCGCTCTGCTTCTCAACCGGTTTTACGGTGAATTCCGGAGTTATCCCTGCTTTGACAGACCGCAATGATTATATCATTTGCGATGACCGCGACCACGCATCTATCGTAGATGGCCGTCGCCTCTCCTTCTCTCAACAACTGAAATATAAGCATAACGATATGGCGGATCTGGAAAAGCAACTTCAAAAGTGCAATCCGGATTCAGTGAAGCTCATCATAGTAGACGGTGTGTTCTCTATGGAAGGCGACCTGGCAAACTTGCCCGAAATCGTACGCTTGAAACATAAATACAACGCTACTATCATGGTAGACGAAGCTCATGGCTTGGGTGTATTTGGAAAACAAGGACGTGGTGTTTGCGACCATTTCGGTCTGACTCACGAAGTTGACTTGATTATGGGTACTTTCAGCAAATCACTGGCTTCTATCGGTGGATTTATCGCTGCTGATTCTTCTATCATCAACTGGTTACGTCACAACGCACGTACCTATATCTTCAGTGCATCCAACACTCCTGCTGCTACTGCATCTGCTCTTGAAGCCCTCCACATCATCCAAAATGAACCGGAAAGGCTTGAAGCTTTGTGGGAGGCTACCAACTATGCATTGAAACGTTTCCGTGAAGCTGGCTTTGAAATCGGCGCAACAGAATCACCTATCATTCCTCTTTATGTACGTGACACGGAAAAAACTTTCATGGTTACTAAATTAGCTTTTGACGAAGGGGTATTTATCAATCCGGTTATTCCTCCGGCATGTGCACCGCAAGATACTTTGGTACGTGTGGCATTAATGGCTACTCATACAAAAGATCAAATAGACCGTGCTGTAGAAAAGCTAGTTAAAGCATTTAAAGCATTGGATCTTTTATAATCTACGAGAAATATATCACTCTTATCGGGTGAATAAAATAAAAGTCTGACACAAATCAATGTGCCGGACTTTTATTTTATCTTATTCACCCTTAAGTACTTCCGCCGGATTTTGCTGGGCGGCTTTCCATACACGCCAGATGATGCTTAGGAAAATGACAAATCCCATTCCTATGAATATGACTGCATAGAGCCACCATTCTATCGGTGTTTGCTTTATATAATTTTCTAGCCAATGTTTCATCATGACATATCCCAACGGAAAAGCAAAGAACGATGAAAACACAAGTAAAAGTAAATATTCTCTAAAGAATAGATTCAGGATTATTCCTATATTGGCTCCATTTACCTTGCGTATAGCTATTTCTTTACGCCGTTGCTGGCAGGATAAAGTCACCAATGAAAATATGCCGAATACGGCAATCGCTATACATATAAAAGAAACTATGCTCAACAATTGACACAAAGTTCTCTCTGATTTCATATAAGTGTCATAAACCTCTTCCATATTAGACAACATCAATTCTGCATTTGGATTAACTTTATTCACTTCCGCTTTTATCTTTTCTGAAACAACGTTCCAAGTCCCTTCTTTCACTTTGAATATAATACCTCCTCTGCCTGTATTATCCGGCAAAAAAAACATAGCAGGGGCTACCGGGTGTATTGGGGCATTATATGAAATATTTTTAATAACCCCTTTCACTATATAATGCCTTCCTAATTTATCAATTTTCTTTCCAACCGGTTGTGTCCATCCGAAAGCTTTCACAGCAGCTTCATTTATAACAACCATATTTTTTCCATCCTTTTCATCCAGCATGCTTCCCTCCAGCACCTCAACTCCAAAGAAATCGGCATATTCTTGATTGATCGTCTCATCTTCTAGATCTATATATTGCTCACTATCAGTTGTCTTTCCTTCCCACTCCTTTATCCTGAATGTTGAAAAATACATTTTGGGAATAGGTGTCTGAAAGCCACTCAAATACTTTGTAACATCGGGCATCTGTTCTAATATTTCTTTAAAAGGAACATTTTCAGAGCAATAAACAACAGCTCCCACATTATGCCGTTCTATTCCAAGTTCTTTGGTATTCAACAAGAAGTTAAGTTGCTTCATCATCACCAAAGTACAAAAAACAAAGGCTATACCAATAAACAACTGAAATAAAATGCTACTCTTATAAAACCAACCGGAGAGATGAAGATTAGATTTTTTGTTTATATTACTAAGTAGAGTTCGCTTGCTAATGTATCGTATAAGCAGAGATGCAAAACCAACTGTCACGGCAATCAATGATAGTATATAAACAAATACTTCGATATAAAAAAATGAAACACCCTCATTGATTTGTGACAAACGTTTAAAAGTCGGCAGGATGAGTTCTATCAATACCAGCCCTATTCCTGAAGATAAAATTAGTAACAAGACAAGTTCTGTAAGAAGTAAAGTGAGTAACCCACCATTTGATGAACCATTGACTTTCCTCAACGCTAACTCACGTTTACGCATCCAGATACGAGTTATCAACATTGTTAAATAATTACATATTCCACAAATTATAACCAAACCGCTAATACATGCAAAAAGACGAATATGATTCAACTTCACATTCACATCTTCCCTCGGATGACTACTCCGCAATGTGGATAATGGAGCAATAAGCGTAGAATTTGGATATTTATGACCATCTTGTTGTACTTCATATTCTGACAATCTCTGTTTCAATGCTTCTATATCACAGTTGGGATAAATACGAAAAAGCGTTTGACATCGTTGGTTCCCCCAATTGGGGTTTGTATCATGAAATGGCAATAATATATCAAATGAAAACAAAGAGTGTCCTTCCCATGACTTTACAACTGCAACGATTATTTTTTCTTCGTTACTTTCCTCTAAAATCAAGTGTTTACCTATCGGAGATTCTTTCCCAAATATTCGCTTTGCCGTATTTTCTGTTATAGCAATTTCATCCTTTTTTAGCTGTAGATGGTTATCTCCATCCAATACTTTAATATTGAACATTGAAATGAAATTTGAATCTACCTCTATACGTCGTACCACAAACTCAACATCCTCATTCTTAATTTTTTTTCATTCCAGTCATAAAATATACGACATACTTTCTCTATCTCCGGACAATTCTTTGCCAAATAATCAGCTAGAAAACTAGATGAATTATAGGTAAATCCGTCTCCATAAAGACGAAAGCTACTGCCTGCCAGATAAATGCGATCGGCTCCCTCATGAAAATTATCATACGTCATTTCATAACGTATCCATAATACCGACAGCGCAAAACAGGTAAAGCCGACTGCTAATCCAATAATACTAACAAGACTTTGTGTTTTATACTTTATCAGATTACGAAAGGCTACTTTCAGATAGTGTTTTATCATGATATTGTTATTTTATTATTCATTTTTGATAACTTCCGCCGGATTCTGTCGGGCAGCTTTCCATATGCGCCAGATGATGCAGAATAGAATAATAATCGCCATTACAGCGAAAATCCCTACATATACCCAACCGTTAATCGCAGTTTGTCTCACATACGTTTCAATCCATTGCCTCATAACCACATATCCCATTGGAAAGGCTATGACAGCAGCAATAATCAGCAATAGGAAGTATTCACGGAAAAACATCTGCAAGATATGACGAATTTGCGCCCCGTTCACTTTACGTATGGCAATCTCCTTTTGACGTTGCTCACACGATAGAGTGACCAATGAAAAGATTCCGAATACGGAGATGAGTACACAGACCAATGACACGAAGCTCAATAGCTTCATCAGTGCATCTTCGGAACGAAGATATTTACCATATTCCTCCTCCTCGCTAAACAACCGTAAGTAAGCATTGGGAAATTCTTCTTTGTGGAGTTTTTCTATAGCTTCACGACATTCATTCCAAGTCCCCTCTTTGAATTTAAAAAGGATACTGGCACGATTCAGGAGATACTCTTGTGCTTCGGGACGCTGGAACGCAATAAGTCCCGGTTTGCTGGTAGGAGAACGATAACTAAAATTCTTCACCACTCCGACAACTTTGTATGCAATATCCTGACGACCGTTGATGTTATTGCCGAAAGTCTTTCCCAAAGCATGTTTCCATCCGAATTTCAGGCACGTACTTTCATCAACCACAACTTCATTCTGCAGGCTCTTTTCAGATATAAATTCACCTTCCAGTAATTTTAAATCATAAAACTTAAAGAATTCCTCCTTTGCCGGCATTATGCCAACAAGCAGTGTTTTTTCTGTCACTTTGGGTAGCCCATCCCAATTGGTTATTTCTACATACATCATCGGACCGACTGGAATAATTGGAAAGTACACAGGAGGTAAAGTTTCGGTTACCATAGGCAAAGCTTTTATTTTCTCCACCCATTGATTAATGTCTCCATTCCACAATGCCACATTAGCCACACGATGACGTTCCATACCTAAATCCGTATTTTTCAGGAAATATAGTTGCTTCATGATGACAACTGTGCAGAAGATAAAGGCAAGGCTGACAATCAACTGTACGATAATACCTATTCTGCGAAATAAGTACGGACGGGCAGTAGCAACACCTCCTTTGATTGTTTCCTGCAATGTTCGACGACGAAAATAGGATAATGGCATCAGTGCAAACAGAAACGACAGGATGATTACTGCCAGAAGATATACTAAGATTTCTCCATAATATGAGCTGGCTTCTATCTGCGTAAAATTCAAAAACTGGGACATACTCATCTCCACCAGCAGCAATCCGCCGATCAGAGCAATACATAAAAGCAGCAATAATTCAATGGCAAACTGTACAGACAAAGCTTTATTGCTTGCTCCATTCACCTTACGAAGTGCCATTTCACGGTTACGCATACAAAGCCGGCTGATAAAAAGCGTCAGATAATTGAATAACGAACAAATAATCACCAGTCCGCCCGCCAAGGAGAAATAGAATATATAACTGAAAGAGATAACAACATCTGCTTTATCTACATAATCCGAATAGCGCAAAGCTGACATCCGGGTAATCAACAAATCGGAAAGTTCGCTCTCTTTCTCAATATCGTTGATGCAAACAGTGCTCATTTTTGTTCGGAATGCGTCTATATCTGTTCTTTCACGTACACGAATAAATAGCTGCTCATTCGAACTTCCCCACCGAGGAGAATGTCTTGCCGGAGCCAGTATATTATATGGAATATTGGAATGGTTAGACCATCCACTCACAATTGCTCCTATTTTACATACGCGTCTGCCTACTTCCACCTCTTTCCCCAATGCATCCTCTTCTTTGCTGAAGAGCCGCTTCGCAAATTCTTTAGTGATAGCAACTTCCTGACCATCACATTTCAGGAAGTTGACAGTACCTTTCAATAATTGTATATCAAAGAAGTTCATGAAAACAGAATCTGCGGCAATCATTCCGATCTCCTGCTCAGTATCTTCCATACGGAATTTTACATGATGTGCGGTAAAAGCGGTTACAGCTTCTATCTCCGGCATTTTGTCTTGCAAATATTTCATTAAAGGATATGGAGTAAATTTGCTTGTACCGGGTTCATTGGCGTAATGCGCACGCACCAGATAAATGCGTTCGGCACCCTCATGGAAGTTATCATACGTCATTTCATAACGTATCCATAAAGCAGACAGCGCAAAACAGGTAAAACCGACTGCTAATCCGATAATACTAACAAGACTTTGTGTCTTATACTTCATCAGATTGCGAAAGGCTACTTTCAGATAGTGTTTTATCATGATATACTTTTTATTGATGGCTTGTGCTTACATACTAACCTCGGTCACCACCTGTCCGTCAAACAAGTTTATGACACGGTCGGCATAACCGGCATCGTGTTGTGAGTGGGTCACCATGACAATGGTGGTTCCCTCTTTATTCAGTTCGCTCAATAGCCCCATCACTTCTTTACCGTTTTTGGAGTCCAGGTTACCGGTTGGCTCATCGGCCAGAATCAGTTTAGGGTTGGCCACGACGGCACGGGCAATGGCAACGCGTTGCTGCTGACCACCGGAAAGTTGTTGCGGAAAGTGTTTGCTACGATGAGTAATGGCCATTCTCTCCATAGCTGACTCTACCCTCTTTTTCCGTTCGGCAGCGGAAATACCCATATAAAGCAAAGGAAGTTCGATATTTTCGTATACGTTCAACTCGTCTATCAGGTTAAAGCTCTGAAAAACGAAACCTATCACGCCTTTGCGAAGACTGGTACGTTGCGACTCGGTATACCGGGAGACTTCTGTTCCATTCAGATAATACTCTCCTCCTGTCGGGTTATCAAGTAGCCCCAGAATGTTGAGCAATGTTGACTTACCACAGCCGGAGGGACCCATGATGGCTACAAATTCACCTTGTTTCACTTCGATACTGACGTTATTCAACGCCCAAGTTTCTACTTCTTCCGTTTTGAAAATCTTCTGTAAGTCAATGGTCTTAATCATAACTGTATTGTTTTTAGAATTATTATTTTTATTCGTTTTTGATTACTTCTGCGAGATTGAGACGTGCAATCCTCAGTATTTTAAAGATTATGGTAATTACTGTCAATAAGGTTACTCCCCCAAATATGCTTCCCCAATATAATATTCCATCATTAAAAAATACGGTGTACATTTGTTTCCACAGTTGCAATACCACGTAAATGAGCGGAAAGGTGATGGCGGCAGTCACCATCAGCAAAATCAGGTACAAACGTGCAAACAGCCAGATGATGGAACGTATTCCGGCTCCGTTCACTTTGCGAATGGCAACCTCTTTCTGGCGGCGTTCTGTATCGAGCGTAATGCTGGAATACACTCCCAACAGGGTAATGATGATGCTTACAATTGCAAAAAACGAGATGATATCTTTCAGAATATATTCCACTGCCTGCACTTCGTACAAATCATCCTGAAATGTACGTACTTGGGAAGAAATATTCTCCGGCAGCACTTCACGACGGATGGTTTCCATCCATTTCATGACTTCTTTTTGCTGTTCAGGGTAACATTTCACATAGCAGTGACCTATGTATTCGGAAGAATCATAAAGTGTGAAAGCATATCCGCCATTATGGTTATGTACATCTGTTTGAAAGGGGGCACATACTCCACAAACGGTGAAATCAGTGGTCTGGTCGTAAAGGTTCATTCCGATAATATCTTTCTTTTGTTTCTTCTGCCAGACTCCATCCATTACGAGATCCTTTTTTGTCCGGATCGTCCTGCCCTCCATTATCGGAATATTCATAAAGGTGAAGAAATTCAATGGTACACACATTACATTGATATCAATCCAAGAGTTGTCATTTCCTTTCTCCGTCATTAACAAGTTTCCGGATACCCCGTGAGTATAAGATATATCAGATAACAAAATGTCTTTCACACCGGCATGCTGCCTGAAACGTTCTACCATTTCCTGTTTTTCTTTGTTTTCCAGAAATGGATAGTCCAGCGGGATACTTAGAATCGCTTCTTTATCTTCCTGACTTAACGTATGAAATAAAGTTTCAGTCACCTTTCCTGATTGCAAAAACAGGCTGACAGTCAGCGCTACGAATATCCAGCAAATAAAGAACTGGACGCCGAGCATAAAGTTACGTCCCCACTGTTTCCCGCGACGTTTTTGACCTCCATAGATACCTGTCTGTATGGAAGACCTGCGAATACGGACGGATACCAGCAGACAGACTGCCACGCAAAGCAATGCAAGAAAAACAATGTATTGCAGAATATGCTTTAATAGTGTTTCAGGAGGGAAAGTCATTGTGAGGCCTGGCAAAGAGAAATCCATTCTATCTCCAATTAGTTCGATACCCCATATCACCAAAAATGAGGATGTAAATACAATCATCAGTGACTGTGTTAATAACAGGCAGAACAGTCGTTTCCAGTCAGAACCAAGCATTTTCATTATGGCGTATTCCTTAGTGCGATTCAGGAAAGAGCCGATGAGAAAATGAAAGAAATTAATCAATCCGACCAACAATATCAATATGCCGACAATTCCGGTGACCCATCCCAGAATATAAATACCTTTCTCCTGCGACCGATCTCCTATATAACGGGCAACAACGGTATAAGTCTCGTTATATAGACTATAAGTATAGTCGCGCTTGGAAAATTGTTTTTCCAAACCGGTAATGCCAACCTGCGGAGATAACAAAACGTATGTCCGGGCTCCCGTTATATCGCGACGTTTCGGACTCTGAAAAAGTCCCTCACTGTCGTTGATAACCAATGCGTCGGTATGACACATAAAATTAAAATCATTGTTCAGTGGAAGATCTTCCATCACTGCTTGGATTGTGTACACAATACCTCCTGTCTTTGGTGTACTGTCCGGAGAAGTATAAAGCCGTCTTGTAAGAGTCAGGTGTTTGCCAATGGCAGTCTCCACCTGACCAAATATCTTTATGGCAGTGGACCGGCTTATAATAACCGCGTTGGGCATCCGGCTTGCTGTCCGCCAGTTACCAACTACCATTTGCGGAGTAAAGACTTTATTGTATAGGGTATCGACTTCTATAATTTCAAGATCGTATGGCAATGATTTATCCGGAGACAGTTCAACCTGAAAAGAGCGTTCACGGGGATATGCCATACAAGAGATCGCTTCCACTTCACCCATAGCCCAAGTACGGAGTTCTTCGGATAATGCTACTTGTGTGCCGGAAAAATAGTCACCAGTCTGTTCATTATAGAGATTTAACTCGGCTATGCGGGAATAATTGTCAAAGCAATGATTGGTAGATTCTACAAAACGACTGCAATACATACATATACTAAAACACAGTAGTCCTACTGCCAATCCGATGGTGGAAATTATATTCTGTGCCTTGTACTTCCACAAGTTTCTAAATGCTACTTTGAAATAGTGTTTTATCATAATATCTTAGATTCATTCAGTTTTTATAATTTTAGCAGGATCAATATGCGCAATCTTGTTTATTTGCCAGAATAGAGTCCCTAAAGAAATACCACCAACCAATAACAAAGCTATCAAAAAGATTCCTATACCTATAGGAGCTTTCACTACAAAATCCTTTGTGTATTCATATATCAGATACCAGGATAATGGAAGAGCTACTGCAAAAGCCCCACCTAATATGACAAGATACTTGCGTCCTAGTAAAAGATATAAATCTTTCAGTGATGCTCCATTCACTTTGCGAATTGCAACCTCATGGGAACGCTGCCTAATGTCAAATAATGAAATACCAAACAAGCCAAGACAAACTATTACAATAGCTATACAAGCAAAAAGAGCATAAACAGAAGCTATCTGGCGATCATTTTTATAAAGTTCAGCCACATCGTCCTTCAACAAAGAATATTTAAAATCCTCTGTACCATACACTTTCTTTTGAATACTTTTCAAATAGTCAATAACTGCCTGTTCTTTGCCGGAGTGGCAATATATCTGATATAAATCACCGTCTAATTGACTACCAACCATAAAGACCATCGGATGGACACCTGTACTAATATGTCCGTCATAATAATCGTCTATTACAGCAACAATAGGTTGAGCCGGAAAATCCGGGACGTTTCTTTTCATCATTTCATCAACCAGCATAGCTCCCTCACATTGCGTATATCCTAAGGCTTTCAATGCCGCACGATTTACAACGGCCACTCTATTTCTTGAGTCTTCATCCATTTCCGGCAGACTTCCATCCACAAACGCAAGATTGAAAACTTTAAAGAAATCAGGAGTAACATAAGATTGCAACAACGCAACTGTTTCTCCTTTTACACTTTGAAAGTTTGTAGAATAATAGTCTCCCAAAATAGATGAATGTCCCGTCGTCCAATACTGAATATCCGGACAACTCTTCATGAGTTGGTCTATTTCAGTAATCCTCTCTTGCCGTTGTTTGATAGTCTCCATAGTGTAAACTGCGAAATCTCGTGATTCATATATCAAGTTTGCTTGAATTACAGACTCTACACGAAAACCAGGATCGGTATGTAACATAAAATTCAGTTGCTTGCTGAAATAGATTGATAATACCACTAACAGGAAAGTAATCATATATTGCAGAAAAAGAAAGATCATACGTGAACGAACCGAATGGTTATCTGTACCTACCTTCCGGATTGAAACAGCCAACAAAGAACGTTGGCACTGCACAAACGCATAAATAGATACTAACAGAGGCAAAAACAACAAAATAGAGAATGATAATATCCCATCAAATGCAGTATACATCAGCTGACTGCCAAACATGGATGATACAGGAATATTTGTCACCTCTACAATGAGCCAGGCTACTATCATGGAAGCAGCGATCAATAAAAAGTTTTCTATGAATATTTGCTTAAACAACGCTTTTCTATCAGCTCCAAAAACTTTCCGCAAGCTATACACCTTACCTCGTTTCACCATCAATACCAGATAAAGATTGATGAAATTCATCACACCTGCAAGTAATATCAACAGGCAAATTCCTCCTAAAATAAATAGTTGGGAACGGTTTCCGCTAACTAGCATATCTGGTCCGGATCGACCAATTAAAGCCCGATCCCAATACATATCACTTATAGGAACTAGAGAGAAAGTGTATTTCCGACTATCCCCGCTACGAGCATCCTGATTGATAAACCGGGGATAACTCCCGGCCTTATTGGCTTTCATTACTTCCGTTTCTGAAGTGAAACGGATAAAATCCAAAGGCATACGCTCCCATAATGATGATAGTTTTGAAGAGAGGACCAAGTCAAAATTAAACATCCGCTTATTAATTGGTTCCTCTAATATGCCTGTCACCCTAATCTCCTTTCCATTCGAATAAGTGAGAATCTTGCCAATAGGATTTTCTTTGCCGAAAAGTTTTTTAGCAAAACCCTCCATTAACAAAACTGACGCCGGATCTTCCAAGGACACTGAACCTTGTAACACACGGTAAGGGAAAAGTTCAAAATAAGCACTATCTGCTGCCATAGCTTGAACAGGTATACGATTTGACTGATAGGTCAAATAATCATTTTCGAGCAACACGATGCGTGAACGCGTCACTATGCCACTATTATCAATGTAAACACTATCCCGGCTCCCTATTTCGGCAACACTTAATACCCGATTTCCTTCAAACATTGTCTGTACACCATACACTTGATTACGATCGATACAATGTGTGTCTACTGTAAGCTCACGATGAATATAACGAAGCAGAATAATGCAACAAGCTAAACTAAAGGCCAGCCCGAACAAATTAATAATAGTATATGACTTTGTACGCAACAAAAAGCGTATCGCATAGTGCAATGTTTTCATGTTTTATCTATTTATTATTTTTCATTCATTTCAAGATCAATTCTTCCGCATCGCCAAAGGTATCATATCCGGTGGTAATTACCCAATCTCCCGGCTGTAAACCTTCTACTATTTCATATTGTTGCGGATTCTGGCGACCAATGTTCAATGGCACGCGAACTGCTTTTGTCTTTGATGCATTTACTTTGTAAATCCATTGTCCGCCTGTAAACTGATAGAAGTTGCCTCGTGGAATAATATGTGCTTGCTCCGGCTGTCCCAATTCAATCTGTACCCGGAAGCTCTTGCCAACTCTTACATTATCGGGCATATCTCCGGTAAAAATAAGATCAATATCAAACATACGATCTTTCACTTCGGGAACCACTTTTGTTATTTTCAGCGGATATTTGTTTCCTTGATAGTTCACAGTAGCCGGTAGTCCGGTGGTGATCCGGTCGATATAATATTCGCTAAGTGAAGTGTGGATTTTGTATTGATCGAGCACTTTTATTTCAGCAATGCTTTCACCGGAGGAAACCTGCTGCCCCGGAGTGACCTTTACGAAACTAAGCTGACCTTTCAGTGGAGCTGTGACCACCAGGCTATTCAGTCGTTCGCGAGTACGTTCGTACTTTTTCCGTTCCCGCTCCCGGTCGTTACGAATCAATTCCTTACGTATCATCGTGACAGCAGAATCATGTCGCAAGCTCTCTTGTTGCAGGGCTGCGTTTTTCTGCTTGTAACTATACTCATCTTCAGCTACCTGCAACTGCGCCTTACTCTTCACTCCCATCTGAAATTCTTCGCGGTCGAGAGCGATGCTTTTTTTCAGGCGTTCCAATTCGTAGCTATTTGTCAGGGCTTGCTGTTTCAAGTTCAGACTTTTTTGTTCCATTTCAATCTCCTGCTCCTGATAGGTAATCATTTGCTTTTCCCATTCGTCACGCTGGTCTTCAATATTGCGGAGCAAATCGGGATTGGAAAGAATAAGAATGGTGTCTCCCTGCTGAAGCAAACTTCCCTCTTCACCGACAATCCTTTCCACGCTTCCAGTTTCACGAGTATTGATCTTGATGGTCAGTATAGGCTGAATGAGCCCTTCCACATCTACATATTCCATGAAATCAGACTCTTTCACTTCTGCAATCTGTATATTTTCGGCATCTATCCTTAGTTTTCTGGGACCTAAAGACAAAGTAATCACATAAATCAAAAAGGCGGCAAATAAAAGCCCTCCTATCAGATAGTATCTGTAACGAATGTACCACGGTTTCTTTTCTAATTTTATATCCATGAGATTATCTGGTGTTTTACAAGTTTCTATTAATTAGGGTTCCATCACTATTCTTTACTGACTTTTCGTTGTTCTCTATTCAATCAGAAGATGGTAGTCTTCTGTCAGTATCGTATTTCGCTCAAAATCGTATAGTGTCATGCTACGGAGTGTATAATATAAACTCCAATAATTATATAAAGCCGAAATATAGTTACGGCGGGCACTATCTTTCTCTGAAATGGAAGCATTCAAGTCAAGAATGGTAGATTTACCTAATAGATAGAGTTTGCGGGCCACTTCACTTCTTCGTTGAGCTGTTTCATCTGTACGGGCAGCGATGCGGACACGTTGCGTTTGCAGATTGAATTGTTTGACGAGTTTGCGGACATTCAGTTCAAAGTCTGTCCGGCTCTGTTCGACTTGTGTGTACACCAGGTCACGATTGGAACGGGCTACTCGCACTTGTCCTTTTCCACGCCCCCAATCCAGGATAGGGAGAGAAATGCCGATACTTATGTATTGCTGGTCTAATAAATTTCGATAGGCGTCGGGTAGTTTGTCGGCAGTCTGCGTTAATCCGAAACGGAGATAGATATCTGCTTTCAGGCCGGCATTGGCACGGGCTTGCGCCACTGCACTCTCACTTTCCAGTTTCCGCCTTTCCATCGTCTGTATGTCCGGACTGTTTTCGTAAGCCAGTGCCAGTGCTTCATTCAGGTTCACACTGAAATCCGGAATTTGAGGACTGACAAGGACACGTAATTCCCGATCTTCGTGAATACCAAGATAGGAACGGAGTTCCTGCATACAATTATCCATTTCAATAAGGGCATTCATGCGGTTTGTCTCTTCCGTCAAACGGTTAAGTTCCAGTTGCAGCATTTCATTTTCTGTGATGGTACCTATGTTATAGCGGCCTTGCGCATAACGGTAAAGTGTATCGGCATTGGCGTAATTAAAGGAAGCAATATCGTAATCGCTCTGGGCGGTGGCCAAGGCAAAGAATTTATTAATCGCATTGGCTGATACGAGTTCAAGCGTCTCTACGTAGCTTTTCTTTGCCTCCTGATAGCGCACGGGCTCTATCCGTCTATCCCATTTCAAACTATTGTAGCCAAAAAGAGACTGGCGATAACCGATCATAATGGGGGAAGTCTGCCATGAGTATTTATGTTCGCTGAACAGATCCATGCGTTGAGCGGAGGTTTCGAGAAAGAAAGAGCCACCGGTCCAGGATAAGTTCTGTGAAAGATTCAGGGTTAAATCTGTATTCAATAGATTTTGTTCGACAAACTTTACCGAACCGTCTCCCATCGTTATCTTGTTAATGGCACGGTTCAGATTCGGATCGGATGTCAGGCTTAAAGACGGCAGATAATTGGCACGATAATATTTATAGTTCCAATACGCAGAACGGAAACTGTGGCGTGCCGTCTGTGCATCGGGAGATTCCATACGGGCAATCTCTATGACTTGCTTCAATGACAGCTCTGTGGTTTGATCTTGAGCAGTCAATAGTTCTGTCAACAATAGTCCGAGAGATATGAAGATTAATTTCAGATTCATTCGTTGGTTATATTTGTTATTTATCATTCAAAAGATGTGCCATTCAGATAAACAGTTATCATTCAATAATATAGTAATATTCCTTTCATTCATTCAGTGTGCATATACGCACAAAATTAGTGCGCAATCGCACACACAACACATGAGATTTATCCATATCTTTGCTCCCGGAGTTTAAATGGATAGAAGATATGGAAGAAGTCAACAAATTAGGAAAGATACTCATAGTAGATGATAACGAGGACGTGCTCTTTGCCCTCAACCTCCTACTGGAACCGTATACGGAGAAAATAAAGGTGGCTACTACCCCCGATCGGATCGAGCATTTCATGACCACCTTTCATCCCGATCTTATCTTATTGGACATGAATTTCAGCCGGGATGCCATCAGCGGACAAGAGGGATTTGAAAGTCTGAAGCAGATATTGCAGCTTGACCCACAAGCTATTGTTATTTTTATGACTGCCTATGCGGATACGGACAAGGCCGTCCGGGCCATCAAAGCCGGTGCTACCGATTTTATTCCCAAGCCTTGGGAAAAGGATAAATTGCTGGCTACGCTTACTTCGGGTATGCGACTGCGTCAGTCACAGCAGGAAGTCAACATGCTGAAAGAGCAAGTAGAAATTCTTAGCGGGCAAAATGCTTCGGAAAATGATATTATTGGAGAGTCACCGGTCATGCAGGAAGTGTTTGCCACGATAAATAAACTAAGTAATACGGATGCCAATATACTGATTCTCGGAGAAAACGGTACGGGAAAGGATGTGATTGCCCGACTATTATATCGTTGTTCTCCACGATACGGCAAACCTTTTGTCACGATTGACCTGGGAAGTATACCCGAACAATTGTTTGAGAGTGAACTGTTCGGTTTCGAAAAAGGCGCTTTCACCGATGCCAAGAAATCAAAAGCGGGACGAATGGAAGTGGCGACCAACGGGACTTTGTTTTTGGATGAAATTGGCAATCTTTCACTTCCTATGCAGTCTAAATTACTGACTGCTATCGAAAAAAGGCAAATCAGTCGTTTGGGAAGTACGCAAACCATTCCCATCGACGTCCGTTTAATATGTGCCACCAATGCTGATATCCGTCAGATGGTGGAAGACGGGAATTTCCGTCAGGACTTATTATATCGTATCAACACGATTGAAATACATATACCTCCACTCCGTGAACGCGGCAATGACATCATCCTGCTTGCCGAACACTTTCTGAACCATTATGCCCGCAAATATAAAAAAGAAATGCACGGACTGACACGGGAAGCCAAAAACAAACTGCTGAAATATGCATGGCCTGGAAATGTGAGAGAACTTCAACATACGATAGAACGTGCTGTAATCTTGGGAGACGGCTCCATGCTAAAACCTGAAAACTTCCTTTTTCATGCGACACCTAAACAGAAAAAGGACGAAGAAATGGTACTGAATCTCGAACAACTGGAACGGCAGGCCATTGAGAAAGCGCTCCGGATCAGCGACGGAAACATCTCCCGTGCTGCCGAATATTTAGGGATTACCCGTTTTGCATTGTATCGCAAACTTGAAAAATTAGGCTTATGAAACGATTTGAGTTCAAAGTAGCATTGCACATCTTAATTATTTTTCTGCTTTCTATCGGCAGTTGTCTGCTGTATCAAAGACAGTTATGGTTCAGCACTACCGTCTGTATTCTCTTTTTGATAGGTGCCGGTATGCATCTCTACCGAATACAGTTCAAGCAAATCACCTTGTTACGACGATTGACGGATGGACTTCGCTACAACGATATGACGCAGAATCTTCATCCGCCTTTCAAAAATAAGATGATGGATGAGTGGGCACAGGAGCTTTCTAATGCATTGAAGGACTTTCGGGGAAAGTTATTGGCAGAGGAAGTCAAGCATCAGTATTACGAGAGTTTATTAAATAAAGTAGATACTGTCGTACTCGTAACCGATGCTTCCGGGCACATTGAATGGATGAATCAGGCTGCAGTGGCCCATCTGGGGCAAATATCACAACTACCGGACGTACTTCAGGAGGCTTCTATCAGCAATGATATGTCCATGATCCGCATCGAGCAGAATGGTATCGTTCTGGAAATGGCTATTTCCTGCACCACATTTGCTACACAGGGGAAGAAACAGCGGTTAATCAGTCTGAAGAATATTCATTCTGTACTGGAACGTAATGAAATGGAGGCCTGGCAAAAGCTGATTCGTGTATTAACACACGAAATCATGAACTCCATCACTCCTATTATTTCTCTTTCGGAAACGTTAAGTGAAAGGGGAATCCCCGAATCACTCGGAGAAAAGGAGTATTCTGCTATGTTGCAAGCTATGCAGACTATTCACAGAAGAAGTAAGGGATTACTAGGATTTGTGGAGAATTACCGGCGACTGACACGAATTCCGATACCTGTCCGTACTAAAGTATCTGTTGCAGAATTGTTTATGGACTTAAAGAAATTATTCCCGGAAGAGTATATTCATTTCGAAATGCCTGCATCTGATTTATTTTTATATGTAGACCGGGCACAGATAGAGCAAGTGCTTATCAACTTGTTAAAAAACGCCCGCGAAACATGCGAGCGAAAAATAGATAAAGAGATACAGATAAAGTTTTTCTCTAAAGACAACCCGACATTAACAATATCTGATAATGGCGAGGGAATTCTAACAGATGTTTTGGACAAGATTTTCGTTCCTTTCTTCACCACCAAAACATCCGGTTCGGGCATCGGATTGAGCCTGTGCAAACAGATCATGACTTTGCATGACGGAAGTATTAACGTAAAATCAGAAATAGGGAAAGGAAGCTGTTTTATTCTTACTTTCCCTAAATGAGAACCACCGAAAGCCTCCCGAATCCTTTAATACGATGATTAGTCTGGGTAGTAGAGGAATTACTTATCCTCTACTACCCAGACTATTTGTATCGGGATTTAATTCCTTAACAGCCTCTTTGACCGCTTTATTAGTTGGCTTGCGATATGCTTCCGCTTGTTGAACGGGGACAATCTCATTCACCATTCTTTCATATCCTTTTTGCTCTAACAAGTGCACTTCTTTTTCACCTGTTTCTTTTTGTTTTCTTGTTTTCATAAGGCTTTTCATTTTAAAATTCTTATTTATAAAACAGAAAACATCGAAAGATAGTTCATACTCACAGATAATTTATGTACGGGGCAACCACCCCCAATATACCATTATGAGCTTGTTCACTCCGGTACAGTTATGAGCAATTTAATATTCTTTCTCTATAATAGGCACAATTCTTCCATCCCCTTCACTCTTCCTCTGTATCACCGATTAACAGGGAGTTTTCAGGTGAAGAGCCGTTCTTTCACCTTCTTTTCATCGTGAACAAAATCAAATAGCCGCTTACCCTGATTACATCATTGAGCAAGATTAGTCAAGCTATTTCGTTATTAGTTTCAACCCCATTTGAAACTAAAAGTTTCACGCCTTGAAACAAAGTGTTTCACACCGAGAAACGAAGTGTTTCAAGGATTGAAACTATTTTTGAAACCTAATCGCTTACAGGTGAAGAGGTGGTGAAGTTGTTGCCCTTCACCCGCAAACTCCCTATTCCTGTCTCTTATACACATCTGACGCTGCCGACGATATG
>ENA-OXVG01000107-OXVG01000107.1-human-gut-metagenome-genome-assembly--contig:-NODE-107-length-29148-cov-15.316571_pt1 | contig 29148 bp, 34 predicted proteins | sample MGYA00249572_ERZ652687 | MGnify/ENA primary metagenome ERZ652687 (study PRJEB26925, sample SAMN05826836) | human gut metagenome | biome: ENVO:2100002; feature: ENVO:00000062; material: ENVO:00002003... | reverse complement strand
AGATAGGAGTCCGTCTCGTGGGCTCGGAGATGTGTATAAGAGACAGGTGGTAGCCACTATTTGCGAATATATGTTCCTATGACCCGTTTTCCCCGTACTATTCCCCTGTTGGATATTCCTTATAAAATAATTGAGAAATACAAAGGGCAACAAGAGGACGGCGGATTGTTTCCGCTTTTTCCCTTGCCTGTAATGAATATCCGGTTACGGGAAATAGCTTCTGAATGTGGCATAAACAAAACTATCACCACCTTTTCAGCCCGCCGGACGTTTGCCACCACGATAGCTTCGGAAAACGGCATTCCCCTTGAAACCGCAGCCAAGATGTTGGGGCATAGCCTTTTGAAAAGTACGCTTTCAGTCACTTGTTTTACGGAAAACAAGATAGCCAGCGATATGTCCGCTATTTCCGGGCAATTCAAAGATATGGAAACCATGTTTAATTTATAAATAATAGAATTATGGACTTACAAATCATTCAGAACAAAATTTTTGAAATCAGGGGTTACCGTGTAATGCTTGATTTCCATTTGGCGGAACTTTACGGAGTACAGACAAAAGCCTTGAAACAGGCAGTAAAGCGTAACGAAAAACGCTTCCCGTCCGACTTCCGTTTTACCATGACGAAAGAGGAATGGCACGAACTGGTCACAAATTGTGACCAGTTGCCGGAGAGCCTGAAACACAGCTATGTACTTCCCGATTGTTTCACAGAACAGGGGGTTGCCATGCTTAGCAGCGTGTTGCGCAGTCAGACCGCCATAGACGTGAATATATCCATCATGCGGGCGTTTGTCCTTATGCGCCAAATGGTAATCGGCTACGAAGAATTGCTGAAACGTATCGAGGAACTGGAAATAAGCACTGATGCACAATTCAGCGAAGTTTATCAAGCACTGACCCAGTTACTAAGCAAGCCCGAACCGAAGCCACGAAAACCGATAGGATATAGAACCTATGATGAATAACGGTTTAAGGTATTCTGTTGTCTAAGGGGTGTCACCAATGATACCCCTTTTTCAGTTCCCTAAAGTAATGTATCTCAATCACAAATTTTAGCAAAGTTACAGCCCGGTGGGGACAAATACCAAATCCGAGCCGTTCCGGTTTTCTAAAAAATCTCCACACCTACGGGTTGTATTTTTTGAAAAGATATGGTTGAAGTCCCCGCCAAACTGTGGGTGTCCGGCAAAATTTCTTATTGTTTAATTTAAAATTCAGTAGTCATGAAAACAACAGAATTTACCATGCCGGAAATCACTATCTCCTATAAAGACAATGTAAAAGCATCCGAAAGGGTGAAAATACTCTCATCCGAAACGTCCTATTCTTACCTGAAACCGTTCTATGCGGAATGTATGGAACACCACGAAGAAAGTTATGTAATGTTCCTCAACCGGGCTAACAAGGCTTTAGGCGTTTCCCTTATCTCTAAAGGCGGCATGGCTGAAACTGTAATGGACGTGAAAATCATCCTGCAAACCGCCTTGAAAGTCCACGCTTCGGGGATAATCCTCTCACATAACCACCCATCGGGCAACCTACGTCCGAGCGAGCCGGACAAACAAATCACTTCAAAAATAAAAGAAGCCTGCAAGGTCTTGGATTTACACCTGTTAGACCATATCATCCTGACAGAAGAAAGCTATTACAGTTTTGCAGACGAGGGGCTTATCTAAGCCCTTTTTTTGTTACTGGCAACAAAAACACAATATCCTACTTTTAAAATAAAACCATTTTCCCTATTTCTCTTATTGTAAATCTTCCTCTTAGGCAGTCCCCAGCCGGAGCAGTCATTATCGTATCACATAGGCAAAGGTATTTCCGTGTTCTTCACGGCTTTGCAAGGTCAAGCCCTAAAGGGTTTAAATAAAAATCTTCCTGCTGTACTTCGTCCAGAGAGTATTTTTCTTTAAAATCTTGCAAAGCCTAAACACTACCCTTTAAAGCCTATATGAAACGAAAACGACCGCCCCGACCGGAAACGCATAAAAAAAAAGTCAGATTTACGAGAAACAGGAAAAAAGGTTATGAAACTTCAACTCCCTTACCTCTCAAATCCGCATAAATTTTAAAAGACACAGAATTATGGAAGCAGTAACATTATCAGAAGCAAGAGTTTATGTAGGTACTTACAACAAGTATAACAACGGTTCACTTTTCGGCAAGTGGTTAGACCTTTCCGACTATTCGGATAAGGACGAGTTTTTAGAAGCCTGCCGGGAACTCCACGAGGACGAGCAAGACCCGGAATTTATGTTTCAGGACATCGAGAACATACCCGAAGCCCTGATTTCCGAAAGTTGGCTTTCTGATAAGTTCTTTGAGCTTCGGGATGCCATCGAAAAACTAAGCGAAACCGAGCAGGAAGCGTTTTTCGTATGGTGCGACCATCACAACAGCGATATAAGCGAAGAAGATGCGGACGACCTTGTTTCTTCCTTTGAGGACGAATATCAGGGAGAATATAAAGACGAGGAAGATTACGCCTATGAAATCGTAGAGGAATGTTACGAACTGCCGGAGTTCGCAAAGACCTACTTTGATTATTCGGCTTTTGCCCGTGACCTGTTTATGACTGATTACTGGATGGATAACGGTTTTGTTTTCCGTTGTGCCTGATTACTAACCGGGTGGAGCAATCCACCCACAAAGCACCAAGACAATGAAAGTATATAATAAGATAACGACTTTTTTACGATGGCTTATACTTGCTTTTATCATCTATCAGGCAGCCACCAGCACCGCCGGAATGTGGATAGCCCTAACCATAGGCTTTTTTATTATCCGGTTCTTTCTCCGGCTGTTTATCTCTGCCGTTTACCTATTTTGCATGGCTTTTATTTTCATTGTGCTGCTTTCACTTTTGATTATCTGATAACTCATTATAAATTATACCAATATGGAAACTTTAAACAAAAACGGGGTAAGCATTACCCAAACACCGGGAGAAGAAAAATATGTAAAATGCTGTTTAGGCGCATTCAGGGGACAGATTTATTTCCAGTATGATTATCGCCATACAGATATGGAACTGTTCAGCACAGTGGCTAAAACGCTTGCCGAATGCCGCTGCCAGCGGGATGAATGGATAGCGAAGAAAGAAAAGAAACAATAACGATAAAAATAAGTACATTTATGAAAACGACAGAAGTAAATAAAAGGATTATCGGCAGACGTTGCAAGTGCATATTTACGGGCTTGCTGGTAACGGGGGTTATCGAGGACACCACAGAGGATAAATATACGGTCAGCGTGAAAGTCCGTTTCGACACGCCGCACCAGTGGGGTGATAAATTTTATTCCTATGACTGGTCTTTCGGACGGAAAGCAGACGGTTCCGGCTCTTTGAAGTATTTGGAACTGTTGCCGGACAAAACAACATTCGATGCAATGATAGTTACTTTCGGCGACTCCATCGACACGCTGAACGGCATTTTTGAGGACGTGAAAACATGGGGTGTCTGTTCCCTGAAAGGCTGGATAGACAGCTACGAAAGCACCCGTTTCACTCCCATTGGCACAGATAAGGCAGTGATAACAAGTGAATATAATATGGAATGTGTAAAAGAGTGGCTGGAACATAACACACCCATAAAGAACATCATAATCGGTTAATGAAGAACGGCGGCAAATGCCGCCGCTACTTTCTTTCTGTGAGCCGAAGCGGACAAAGAAAGATAGCAAAGAAACCTGTTTCCATTCCTTATAAAAAAGATAATCCGGCGGGAAATACCCGCCGGATTATCTAATATAACGTTACGCATAACGTATCATTCCAATTCTTCGCCCCACAGTTCTTTATCGGTTGGAGCGTGTTTCATTTCATACCAGCACCAGCAACCAGCCAGCAGGTAAAAAGCAGCCAAAGCCACAAGGAATTTATCTATCATACGGATAAAATATATGAAACTTAATATCATTCCTCATGGAGCAGAAAGATAACTTTCAGAATGCACACCATTTCTTCATCTTCGGAATCAAATTTCCAAGTCCGCTTTTTAACAACCATTTCCGTATCATAGTCGAAATAATTCAATGCCGGAGAATCATCTTCTTCATCCGCCCATTTGAAAGCCTGATTGGACGGTGTTTTTCTTAATTCCGCCCGGTCAAATTGGGAAATGCTTTCTTTATCCACTATCACAATGTCACCGACTGCCGGAACTGCATCTGTTTTCCATGTGGTATTTACAAAGAATGAAATACCGTTTATATCCAATTCTATTTTAACCATACTCTTTTTACTTTATTTGTTTTCTTCTTCTTTGTTATTGTCATTATTGAATGAAAACGTAAGTTGTTCCACCTGCCCGAAGCTATCCTGAAAATACACATCTACCGTTTGCTGGTCGGTGGATGCAGAGGTATAGTAAAGCCGGAATGTTTCACCCGGAAGCGGGTACAGGTCATTCGGCAGTAAAACCGTCCCATCGGACATTTTCAGCGTTCCCGCCCCGTCCGGCTGGAAATAGCGGATGAAATACTTTGTTTCCTCAAACCGCCCGTCCCGGTGAAGCTGGCAGCGTATTTCTGCCGTTTCACCTACCTTTAATTTCTTCGGAACAGGCATCGTTTCGATATTGAACGGGTAAGACTGCTGTATATCCACGTTGTCACTACACGCACCCACCAATAACAGGGCAGCCACCATGTAGCACCCTGTTAGCATCTTATAAATTACATTTCTCATATACATTATATATAATAGGTTAGTTTATCACATTATAAATTTCAGTCCCACGCCAAACTGTGTATGGAACTTTCCGATTGAAGAACCGAACAGGCATCTTTCCCGTGCGTTAATCAGGAATACTACCCGGTCGGTAATGTAACTCTCCACTTCCAGCGTCAGCGCACCGCCATAGACAAAACCGTCCTTATCGGTCAGGGTCGAACCATCGGGCAGCAATTTATCGCCCCAGTTGCTTGTTTCGTACCCGGCAAGGGCAGACAAGCCCAGCGAAAGAAAAAAGGTTTTCTTCCGGTCGGAAAGGAAATTCAGATAGTAACCGCCCTCACCTGTAAACTGGCTCACGGGTATCTGTAAATCCTTATAGGGGTAGTGCTTTTCGAGGTATTCCCCGCCGATAACCCACCTGTTCCCGTTTTTGGTATAGGTGGAAAGAGCCGCCCCGAAGTAATAGGCGAAATCGCTTTTACTGTTCCAGTGAACACCGTCCGCCATGCCGCCCGTAACCTGTAAGCCTTTCATTCCCGGCAGACATCTTTGTGCGTGTGCCTGGTTGAAAGTCAGGCACAGCACAAAAAGGGATATAATACAGCATATCCTTTTCATGTTCATTTGATTTTAAGTTCGTTAATCACTTTGGCTGCCACTATATCCGAGTTCTCCACCCGGATAGTTTGGTGTCTGCCCCCGTTCTTTTCCACCAGTTCAATAACCAAGACCTTATCATCCGGTATGGTAAACTGTGGAACGGTGTACACGGTACGGACGGTACTTTTACCACCGATAACCAGTATCTCGTTATAGCTCCGCACCGGGTCAATGACGGTTTCCTGAATAGCCGTTCTTTTGGCTACCTTTTTATCCACAATTTTGAAACGGATGAAATCGGTATCAAACGGCACGTTTGAACTGTTCCTTGTTTGTGTATGGAAGTAAAAAAGCCCGTTGTGCGCATAAATCCCCTTTACCAAGAATTGCACCCCGAAACGCTTGCATCCCAAATGCTTTATTTCCCGGTCATTGTTCTTGTAGATGGACTGCATAATCAGCTTTACCAAAAGCGGGCTTTCGTTACCCAGTTCACGGAAATAGATATTCATCCGGGTATGGCTGAAATCCGTTGTGTCCTCATTCTCCAAGAAGTCTTTCATTTCGATGTTCAGCATTTCCGGTTCGTGTGCGTACTTTGCATTAAAGGAATAAAAGCTGCCATCCTCACAGATAACGGAAAAATTGGTTTCACCGGGAAAGCCCTCTGTCGTGGCTTTCACACGAACAACATTTTCCGCCCCGTCCGCTTTTCCGGCAATGATGTAGTTACTGCCTAAATCCACGTACTTAACGGCAGACGGGAAAATGATATGTACCGTCTTGGCGAACGTCACCTGCACGCCGTAAGGTGTTACCATTTGGCGGTAAGGCAGTTTCTTTGTAATGCCTTGATACAAATCGTTACTTTGTGCTTTCACGGAAATCACGCCCAAGATAAGAGCGAATAAAATCATTAACTTTTTCATTTTGGATTGAAATTTTTATGGTTGATAATTGATAAATGGATTACTGTTGTTTGGCGTAAAGCATCACCTGATAGTTCGCTTTCAGGTGTACTTTTACCGTTCTGAACTTCTTGGCAAGGTATTGCGACCCGCCTTGCATCAAGCCCCTTGTAATATCCATTGCGACCTGCTGCCCGGCACTTTGCGCAAAGGAAATGCTCGTACCCAGTCCCGCACCGATATTCGCCATCGCTTCTTTTGCCGCTTCCTGTTCCAGTGACGAGGGGACGGAAAGCCCCTTTTGCCCGTCACTGTCGTAAACGGCAAGTTCTACCGGAATGATGTTACCCGCATATTCGAGCGAGGACACCAATATGTCGAGCCGTTCCCCCTGCACTTTGGCACTTCCTGAAACAAGGCTGTTTTTCGGGACAATCACGTTCCCCGCTTGCAACGGTTCTAACAGCCGCAGTTTGACGGTCTGCCCGTCCGTAAGTGTTTGGTCGTTATGCACACACGCCCGGATGGTGTTCTTTCCCATTGAATAACCACTGCCGACCGCCGTATTAAACCCATAATTGCGTGGCTTGCCGTATTCGGCGATAAATTCACTGTTGCTCATAGGTTGCTGCAATCCTGAAACCGTCCTGTCCGATACCGATTTTACAGGTGTGGCGTTTCCACTTCCCTGAACGAGTGCGGATGGCGTAACCTGTGCAATCTGTCCCGGCTGTGAACTTTGCCCGTTCTGTCCGTTCATATACTTTGCCGCCAGTTCGTAGGACTTTTCCATAAGAGCCACCTGTTCATCCATGTTGCCCGCACCGCTTTCTTTCGCATCGAGCCGGGCAGAGAGTTCTTCCACCTGCCGTTTCAGTTCCTCTTTTTCCTTGTCCTCTTTCGGCGTTTCATAGAAACTGCCTAACTGACGGTTCATGTCCCGGTAAGCTGCCGCCGAAGACTGGATAGAGGAACGGCTATTGTTCGGCGCACCCGCCCCGAAATCTATTACATTGGTTTTCGGCTTTTCCGCCGGAGCATCATCTATCAGGGTCAAATCTTCCCCGTTCCCGTTTTCCTCTCCCAGCGAAAAGGCAAAATCCTGTAAGGAGCGCATTTTGTCCGCCTGTTTGTTCTCCATTTGTTCCTGTTCGTAGGCTGTCTTTTTATCGCTGATTATCCCGTCCCCTTTGGGTTGCGGAATATCGGCGTTAAATCCGCCCACGTTTTCCACCTTTGCTTCGTCCTTATCGGACGGTGCAAAAATCAGGTACATAGACCCCAAGAAAACCAGTCCCATAAGCGGGTAAACCAGTAATTTCTTTCGCTGCTGTATCTGTTGCGGGGTCAGTTCCTTTTTTTCCTTTCCCTGTTTTTCAGGTTCTTTTCCCTTTTCCGTTTCCGGTGCGGGAACTTCATTCTTCACTTCTTTTTCTTCCATTGTCTGACTGATTAAAAATGTTCGTACTGTCTTTACTTTGTAACTGCAACTGCCTGATGTGTTCTATCCGTATGGTTTCGCCATCCTCTTTGCCTATCCGGTAATGGATGATACCGTAAAGTAGATGGATAGCCCGCCGAAGAACAGGAGCATAAGCAGGATTACCGCCAGCCTGATTTCCGGTGTCATGCGCCCGCACAGGTAGCGGAGTTTTTCATCCGCCCAGTCCTGCACATGGTTAATCGCCTGATTGACCGGAGAGAGAATTTTCCGTATCATGGTTTACCGCTTTATGGTGTTCAAATCCTTGTTTTCCGTTATCTCGAAACTTTCCATCATAAAGCCGTGCGGGTTATTATCACTTCTTACGGCGTTCAATAACCGGCAACGGGTGACAAGGCTTCTTTCCGTCACGCTGCTTTCACGGATAATCATTTGCCGGGCATAGGTAGCCACCGCATAGGGGTACACATCGAAATTGCAAGAAACACTGTCTATCCGTATGGTCTGGCTGATATTGCCCGAAATGATACGGTTGTAATATCCCTTTTCCGAGAGGTCACGGTAATAGTTAAATGCGCTCTTATCGGCAAGGAACAGCGACCGTTTGATATTGCTTTCGATAGCGTTCTTATCAGGGGACAATGTGAAAAAGAGTTCGTGGAAACGCTTCACGTGTTCCCTTGCTTCGACCGGACGGTTTTGTGTCAGGTCTTGCGAAAGCGCAAGCATCAACGACTTACCACCGTCCAGTACATAAATCTTCTGCCGTTGCGCTTCGGCAAATGTATAGGAGTTCCAAACGGCGTAACCCGTTATCAGGGTACACATGACGACAAACACAATCCCGAAAAGCCGTATCTGTTTGAAACTGGTTTCAATGTTCTTTAAACTTTTAAATTCCATCTTGATTTTTAATTATTGATTACTTTTGATTAGTTTACCGCCGACCCTGCCACCAGCGTTTCCGGTTGCTGCACCTGCTACCGCACCGACACCGCTACCTGTCTTGTTAGCTGCACTGTTTATATTCCGGCTCATGTTACCCATTCCGCCCGCCTGAATAATCCAGTTCGATACGGTGGGGATAGTGAAGTAACCGATGATACCGATTATCATAAAAATGATGTACACGCTGTTACTTCCGTCCGGTATGAAATTGGGGTCTGATAGCTCCTGAATATCCTTTTGCAACATAAGCACCTGTATTCGGGCAAGAATGGAACTGAACAGGTCTGAAACGGGCAGCCACAGGTAAACGGAAATGTACCTTGTTATCCATTGGGTCAGTGTCGCCTGAAAGCCATCATACACGCTGATGGCAAAGGCTATCGGCCCCAGTATGGCAAGGACAATCAAGAAAAAGGTTCGGATAGTGTCTATCACAAGGGCTGCCGATTGAAAGAGCAGTTCCAACAATTCCCTGAACCAGTCCCGGACGGATTGCTTGATATTGTGGGCTGCCCTATCCATGTACATACCGCCCATCGTGGCAATATCTTTGGCAGACCACCCCAATTCGTCAATCTGCTTGTCAAACGCTTCATCCGAAACAAGGTAAGCCGTTTCCGGGTTGCGTACCATCGCTTCATATTCCAGCTTGTCCTTTTGTTCCCGGTAGGCGTTCATATCGAAAGTCTGCGTTTCGAGCATATTGTTACAGCCCCTTACCACAGGTGACATCACGCTGTTAATCGTACCCAGTACGAATGTGGGGAAGAACATAATACAGAAGCCAATCACAAAGGGACGCAGGAGCGGATAAACGTCTATCGGTTCGGCACTGGCGAGCGACTGCCATACTTTGGCAGCCACATAGAACAAAGCCCCCAGTCCCGCTATTCCTTTGGCTACCCCCGCCATGTTTCCGCATAACGGCATCATGTCCGTGTACAGACTTCGTAAAATCTGATGCAGGTTATCAAATTCGATTGCTAATAACATACTACTTATTTTTAGAAGTTACCAGTAACGTTCATCCGCCGAACCATACAAAGCCATTACCCGGTCGGTGTCCTTTTTCTTTTTCGCCCGCAGGTAGGAAACGGAAATGTTTTTCCGGGTATAATAACTCACCAAGTCCCGGTAGTTCCTGATGGCGTTATACGTCCGGTCGATAACATCCATGCGTTCCTTGTCCGACATGGAAAGCCCGTTGATGTTCACCACGCTTTTCATTTCTTCCAGCACATCGGAACTTTCCTGCAACAGTTGGGTATAGCCGTAGGCAATCGCTGAAAGTTCGTCCGGCGTATAATTTTCATCCGAAAGCATCTTCTGAAAACTGTTCACATAGATGTCGGAAATCTCCCCGATAAGCAGGATGGATTTTTGTACTTTCCGGGCATCTTTCACAAGGTTATGCACGGATTTAAGCCTGTCGTAGTATTCCTTACCCTGTTGGTAAATCTTTACAGTTTCCTGAAAATTCTTTATCATGTTCTGTGCGGTGGATGATGTCTGCACGATATTCTTTGACGCATTGATAATCCCTTGCGCCAAATTGCCGGGGTCACTCACCACCCACTGTGCGTTTGCCCGAACAGCAAACAAACTGCCTATTACGAGCAGCATTATAATCTTTGTTCTCATACGCTTACTTCTTTATTGGTTGTTTACTCCGTTTGTATTCTCCGCCGGGTGAAAGCAGAATCCGGTCGTTCTCTTTGTCGTAGGTCAGTAGGACGGAAAGCCCCGTTTCGATGAACAGGTTTCCGTCCTGTTCTGAAATCTCATAGGTTTCCGTTTGGATAGTCCCCCGGTAAGTCTTTCGATAGGTTGTTACCCGATAATGTCCGTTTTCCTCAAAGAGAGAGAACGCCGGACGGTTCTTTATGCTTACCCAGTCGCCACGCATCGCCCTAAGACGGTCGGCGTTCGTTTCCTTACAGGAGGAAAGCCCCAGTAACAAGGTGCATAACAGCACCGGAAACAAGAATTTTAAATGTTTCATACTGATTGATTATTAAATTGTTAATTGATTATTTTTCGGGATTGCGCTTGCTTTCGGCAAGCCGTTTGATAGCCAGTTCGAGGTTGCCGCCCAGCTTTTCGGACAAGGCGAAAAGTTCCATCTTTTCCGTTTCTTCCGTTGTGAACGTGTAATATTCTTCCAAACTCACTTCTGTGGCGTAAACGGCTGACTGTGTACCGCCTAAGCCTATCCAAACTTCCTTGTATTTCCGGTTCGGATGATTGGCAAGGTTGATGGAAAGCACCTGTAAGCGTTCCTTGTCGGTCAGTCCCAAAAGGTTCTGTATGCTGTCGAACTTGTTCAGATACTTTCTTTGGTCGAGTAGTATCTTGCAATCCGAATTGTTTATAATACTCTCTTTTACAATGGGGGAAGATATAATATCTTCCACTTCCTGTGTAACTACAATCGCTTCACCGAAATACTTTCTGACGGTTTTGTATAAATATTTTATGTAATCCGCCATGTTCGCCGATGCAATCGCTTTCCACGCTTCCTCAATTAATATTAATTTCCTGATACCCTTTAGTTTACGCATCTTGTTTATGAAAACTTCCATGATGATAATCGTAGTAATCGGAAATAAAATTTTGTGGTCTTTGATATTATCCAACTCAAAGACAATGAAGCGTTTATGTAACAAATCAAGCTCCTTGTCGGAGTTCAGCAGGTAGTCGTATTCGCCCCCTTTGTAGTAAGGTTCTAATACATTCAGAAAATTGTCTATATCAAAATCCTTTTCCCGGACGTTCTTTTCTTGCAGGTGTTCCCGGTAATCGGTTTTCACATACTCGTAGAACGTATTGAAGCAGGGAGTAACCGAACTGTCTTTGGTAATCAGTTCGATATAGGAACTTACAGCGTTCGACAAAGCCACTTCTTCCGCCCGTGTGGGTGCTTCATCGTCCCTTTTCCAAAGGGTCAGGATAAGCGTTTTGATACTCTCTTTCTTTTCAATATCAAATACCCCATCTTCCACATAGAAAGGATTAAACGCTATCGGGTTTTCGGTGGTATAGGTAAAGTAAATCCCATCTTCCCCGTGCGTTTTCCTATTTATCATTTCACACAGACCTAAATAACTGTTTCCGGTATCGACCAGCAGGACGTGTGCCCCTTGTTCGTAATACTGGCGCACCATGTGGTTGGTGAAAAATGATTTGCCGCTACCACTCGGCCCAAGTATAAACTTGTTGCGATTGGTAATGATACCTTTTTTCATCGGTAGGTCTGAAATGTCAATGTGCAACGGCTTTCCCGTGACCCTATCCACCATCTTGATACCAAAGGGAGAAAGCGAACTTTTGTAGTTCGTTTCTTCGGTGAACAGGCAAAGAGCCTGTTCAATAAAGGTGTAGAAACTTTCTTCCGCCGGGAAGTCCGCCTGATTGCCGGGTATTCCCGCCCAAAACAGGGTCGGCGTGTCGGTGGTGTTGTGGCGTGGCTTGCACTCCATAAGTGCGAGCTGTGACCCCACATCATTTTTAATGTGTTTGAGTTCGTCCCGGTCGTCACTCCAAGCCATGATATTGCAATGGCATCGCACGGAGATAAGCCCCTGTGAATGGGCTTCATTCAAATATTCCTCTATCCAAGACTTGTTAATCTGATTGGCACGGCTGTATTTGGAAAGCGAGTGCATATTGCGAGCCATCTTTTCAAACTGTTTCAGGTTCTCCGTATGGTCGTCAATGAAGATATACTGGTTATAGATATGGTTGCAGGAAAGTAACACCCCAACCGGAGAAGCAAAAGACAATCTGCAATCGCTCCGGTCGGTGGATAACTTTTCATAGCGGGTATCTGTTCCCACCTTGCCCGGCATATCTTCCGCATCCGAAAGGGTATGCAGGCAAAGGATATGGTCGCCAATCTTCATTTCGTCAGCACCCAGTGAAATATCTTTCAGTGTGGTGGTGTCGGTCTGTGAGAGTGAAAAGTATTTTTCCACGATACCCGCCGTTTCCCTTGTTCCGGTGATTTCGTCCGAAGTCAGGCGGGTAAGGGCAATGAAACCGCTATCGTTCATAATACTTTCAAACTGCCCCACCGCTTCGAGAAACTTTGTAACCGTTTCCCTGTCCCTTATCTCTTTGGGGACAAGGAAGCCCCGGCAAAGGGTGGAGAAGTTACTTTGCATCCGGCTGCGTTCCTTTGTTGTTTTCGTCAGGAACAAATAGCAGGTATGGTTTAAGAACGGACGTTCATTGAAATGCCGTTCAAAGGAACGGGAAAGAAAACTCAAATCATCCTTTTGGATGTCAGGCGCATAGTTCTCTTTAATGAACCAATCCTGTTTGTGTACGATGCTGTAATCGGGCAGCACCTTTACCGCCTTGTTCCAAGCGGAATGTATCGCTTCGTATTCGGCTGCCGTGACGGTGAACAGTTCGGGCAGTTCCACCCGGAACGCCACCGTTATGTCGGCATCTTTGGAAACGATGCACCCGTTTTCCACCGTGAACAGTGGAAACTTGTTTTCCAGCGTGGTAGCTTTTAATATATTTCTCATTTCGATACTTGTTTCTGATTTTTAGTGAATAATCGGGATATGGCTTTTCGGTTGATGATATGGAAAGGGTGGCTTTTGCGTGCGGACAATTTCATTAACCCGTGTGTCCCGTACTTTTCGTTTAACCGGAATGTGAGCCATACAAGCAGCGTTGCCGAAGTAACGCCGAAGATGATGCACAGCCACTGGTTGATACCCACCATGTACATGATGATGAAAAGCACGAACAGGGCTAACAGCCCGCCCGCAAAAATGAAAAGATACTGGCTTTTCAACCCTTTAAACTCAACTGGCTTGCCTATCCCCCTGTTAATCGGATAGTCTGCCATAGTCCGTTCTTTAGAGGAAGAATGAACGCAGGATGGTAGCTGCCACAATCAGGAAGATACAAGCACCGAACCAGCTTGCCGCAGTTTTGCTGGTATCAGGGTCGCCACTGCTAAACTTGCCATATACTTTCACGCCGCCAATCAAGCCCACCACCGCACCGATGGCGTAAATTAATTTTGTCGCCGGGTCGAAATAGGACGTTACCATGTTGGTAGCTTCTGTAATACCCGCCATGCCGTTACCCTGTGCAAAAGCGGAGGATGCAGCCATAAGAACGGCTGCCGAAAAGAGAACTTTCTTTTTCATTATAAATACATTGATTTTTAAATTGCCGGACGGGTGGATAGTCCGCCCGGCGGAGTGATTAATAATTGAATTTTTGTGGTTGCGGGGAGTGTCCCCCCAGTGTTCAGAAAGGTTTGTCTTAACCGTACTCTCTTTGTTTCATCATCTTATTATTTAAAGTTTACCATTAAAGAAAATCGTTCATGTCAAAGGCTGCCATTTCATCAGTTCCGGCAGCCGGGACAGTAGCGGGTACGGGTATCTCATGTTTTTGTAAAAGTTCCGCTACCCGTGACCTGCCCCCGCTAATCTGTTCCACCAGTGAATGAAACAGGTTTGTTTCCGTCCGGCAGATGGTCTGTACCGCTTGCCGTTCTTCCGCTTCGGATGCTTGTTTAACCTGAATGACCTGAACCATTTGCCCCAGCTCACCCAGCGTGATACCCTGTGCCATTTCCGGCTCACCGTCCCCCATGTAACAGGCGATTTCTTCCGCTTCGATTTCATCCGGCGAAACGTCCGGTTCTTCCGCATCTTCCGTTTCAAATTCCATTTCAAATTCGGTTTCAATCGCTTGTAGGGTATCGGTATTTTCATCTTCCACCTGTTTGTTATCAGGCGTTTCTTCCACCGCTTCATCGCTTTGCGGGACAAATATAGAAGCATTATCAACCCCTTTTGAAAGGTGTCCTAAGATGTCCCCGTTTGTCCTCATTTGTCCCATTCGGTAACGGCTTGCCCCTACAAGACAATCATAGTTTCCGGTTTTCACGGTCGGTTTGCTTTCCGGCTGTTCCGGCTCTCTTTTCCCACCCGTGAACCATGTTCCCAAGCTATCCCGGTATCGCCATAAGAGAACGGCGTAATACAGGAGTGTTCCGATAATAAACCATTTCAACATATCAGAACGGCTTTTCAAATTTGCTTTCGTACAGTTCGTTTATCTCGTCCTGAAACTGCTCGAAATGCCGGAGCAGGATATTTTCTACATAGCTGCTGACGGTTGCCTTGCGTCCGCCGATAACGGTTACTATCTTCATTAGTTTTTCGTGGGTGGTACGGCTGACATATAACGGTTGGCGGTCGGTCAAGTCCACCCGCATGAAATAGGTTTCCCGGTAATCGCCCGGAGTATTCTTTTTCCGGCGGGCAGGTTCTTTTACCGCCTTTTCTTCCTTTGGTTCTGCCTTGATTTCCAGTTTATCTGCCGTTTCCACCGTACCCGTCTTATCATCCGGTTTGTCCGGTGCTTCTATTTCCGTTTTCACCGTCACTGTTGGCGTTTCTTGTTTCTTCACGGGTAAGCCCTGTGAAATAATCTCTTTCATAAAATCCTCGTCAATTTGCGGTTTCCCGCCGTTTTGCTTTGCCATATCGTTACAGTTTTATAAGGTATGCGATTTCGGTTATCAGTTCTTCCATGTTGCTGCCCTTTACCAGCCGTTTGTCTGCCGGGAACAGCGTGGAACGGAACACGGTTTTACGCTGTGCGTCCAGTTCCTTTTTAAACCTTTTGGTGTCCGGGATAAATACTTTCATAAGGGGTAGTTCCAGTTCCCCGATGGTCTGCTCATACAGGGTGTACAGGTCTGTTTTCTCCCGTCCATCTACCATGTTCCAAAACAGGTGCAGCCCTTTCAGTCGGCACGCTTCATTCTTAACCAGCAGTTTATGGATAGCCACCGCAAAGGAAAGGCTGCTTTCCAATACCACCCGGTCGGCAGCTATGGGGGTGAAAATATAATCCACCCCTGAAAGGGAGTTGATAACACCCTCGCTGTTCACCGTTCCGGGCAGGTCGAAAAAGACCACATCATAGTCCATCCCGGCAGACGCAAGATATTCATCCGCCGTTTTTATCGCTTCGTCCGGTGAACTGCAAAGCACCGGGTACGCTTTCTTTCCCAGTGTCTTGAACTGATGAAAGGCAAGCTGTTTGTAGTAATCATCCCCGTTCACCTGTTCGGCATCCCGTTTGCGCATGGCACTGATACTGTGCTGCGGGTAGTCGCAATCCACGACTGCCACGTTATACCCTTTCAGGTAATACAGGTAACTTGCCACCAAGACGGTGAACGTTGTTTTGCCGACCCCGCCCTTTTGGGTGGAAAAAGCCACATACAAGGTTTCTTTCTTCATTGTAATAATTCTTTTTTGTGATACATCTTTATTTCATTCCATCCGTACAGATTGACGGATGGTTTTCTTTCGTGCCATGTGGAAAGTCCGAAAGAGAGCATGACTTCTTTTTCACTTTCCTTGTTTCTTGCTATCTTTCTGCAAAGACAGCCTGTTTGCTTTCTTGCTTTTTTGTTTTCATTCATTCCACAAAGACAGTTTGTTTTCTTTGCGGACAGTTTGCTTTCCTGCTTTCTTGAAAGATTGCAATCTTGAAATCTTGTTTTCAAGATTGCAAAACCGCTTTCTTTCCGTCTGCTTTCCGTTACATATTTCCATCCGTCCATATTGCTTTCTTTCTTAAATCCGGGACAAATAAACGTAGAAAAGTAGTCCCTTTTGAAAGGTGTCCTCAAATGTCCCCGTTTGTCCTCATTTGTCCTATAACCCGCTATTTCACAGTGTTTTTAATACCCGTTACTTTGCAACCGAAAGGTATCGGTCAGGCTAACCAAGCCCCCGCCACCGGGAGCGTTCCAATCTCCGCTAACCCCAATCCGTCCGTAGGCGGATTTTTATTTGCACTGGCAAATAGCAAGGTGTGTTCAAAGCAGCTTGAAATTCTTTCAGCAGCTTTGAACGCCTTGCCCGGACGAAGCCGGGATAGGGTCACTCCGAAGTCGTAACCCTTTAAAGAAATGAAACATGAAACAGAAAAATGAAAATGCGCCCCGTCCGGGTGGCGCAGGACGAAAGCCCAAAGCAGACCCGGCAGTGTTCCGGTACTCTATCAGCTTCAATGCCATAGACCACGCCCGCTTTTTGGCATTGTTCGACCAGTCCGGTATGCGCACGAAAGCGCATTTTATCACCGCCCGTATCTTCGGCGAACCGTTCAAAGTGATAAAAATCGACAAGGCGGCAGTCGAATATTATACCCGACTGACCGCTTTATATTCCCAGTACAGGGGAATCGCCGTGAATTATAATCAGGTGGTAAAGGCTCTCAACACCAATTTTTCAGAGAAGAAAGCACTCGCATTTCTCTATAAACTGGAAAAGGCAACGATGGAACTTGCCGACCTGAACCGCCAAATTATTGAACTGACCCGTGAGTTTGAAACAAGATGGTTGCAAAGATAAGCGTAGGTAGTTCCCTGTTCGGTGCGCTTTCCTACAACCAAAACAAGGTGGATGAAGAGCAGGGAAAGGTACTTTTAAGTAACCGTATGTTTGAAAGCGAGGACGGGAATTTCAGCATCCGGCGTTGTATGGAATGTTTCGATATGCACCTGCCCGCAGACCTGAAAACGGAAAAACCAATTATCCATATCTCCCTGAACCCGCACCCGGACGATGTACTTTCCGACAATCAGCTTGCGGACATCGCTAAAGAGTATATGGATAAGTTGGGGTACGGCAACCAGCCGTATATGGTGTACAAGCACGAAGATATTGCAAGGCATCACATCCATATCGTTTCCATCCGGGTGGATGAAACGGGCAAAAAGATAAACGACAAGTTCGAGCATATCCGCAGCAAACAAATCACCCGTGAACTGGAACAGAAGTACGGGCTGCATCCGGCGGAGAAGAAACAGGCAGCCGAACGCCCCGAACTTAAAAAGGTGGACTACCGGGCAGGGGACGTAAAGCACCAGTTATCCAATACGGTGAAAGCCCTTGCAGGTAGTTACCGTTTCCAAAGTTTCACGGAGTACAAAGCCCTGCTATCTATATATAATGTACAAGCGGAGGAAGTGAAAGGGGAAGTGAACGGCAAACCCTATAACGGCATTGTCTATTCGGCGACCAATGACAAGGGAGAAAAGCAGGGAAACCCGTTCAAATCTTCCTCTTTGGGAAAGTCGGTAGGTTACGAAGCCATCCAGCGACACATCAAGAAATCCACAAAGGACATTCAGGACAAGAACCTGAAAGAGCGTACCCGCCGGACAGTCGGCGCAGTGATGCAATCCGCCCGTAGCCGGGAACAGTTGGTTGCAGACTTGAAAGCGAAAGGCATAGATGTACTTTTCCGGCAGAACGATACAGGCAGGATATACGGTGTAACATTCATCGACCACGAAAACCGTACCGTCCTGAACGGTTCTCGGTTGGGAAAGGACTTTTCCGCCAATGTGTTCAACGACCTGTTTTCCGGCTCCCGTACTTTGACGGGAAACAACAAACAGGAAATGCAGGAATACGCACCGGAATATAACCCGACCGGACACCTTGAAAATACAGGCAAAGCCGTTGCCGGACTGTTCAGCCTGTTATCCGGTGGGAACGATACGCCACCCGATAACAGCCAAGTTCCGCCACCCAAGAAGAAAAAGAAGAAGAAACAAAGACGTATTTAGTAATCCTAAAAATTTCAATTATGCAGAATGAAGATGATTTAAGAGGACTTGCAAAGGTCATGGACTTTATGCGGGCAATCAGTATTTTATTTGTAGTGATAAACATCTATTGGTTTTGTTACCAGTCGTTCCGGCAGTGGGGTATCAATATCGGGGTAGTCGATAAAATCCTGCTGAACTTCCAGCGTACCGCCGGGCTGTTCTCCAATATCCTATATACCAAACTTTTTTCGGTGGTGTTCCTTGCGCTTTCCTGTTTGGGAACAAAGGGAGTGAAAGAGGAAAAAATCACATGGAACAAGATTTATGTATTTCTGACAATCGGTTTTATCCTGTTTTTCCTGAACTGGTGGCTGTTGGTTCTGCCGTTGCCACTGGCGGCAAACACGGCATTGTACATCTTTACCATGACAGTCGGGTATCTTTCGCTACTTGCTGCCGGAGTATGGATTTCCCGCCTATTGAAAAATAACCTGATGGATGATGTGTTTAATTTGGAAAATGAAAGTTTCGCACAGGAAACACGCCTGATAGAAAACGAGTATTCCATCAACCTGCCGACACGGTTCTACTACAAAAAGAAATGGAACGATGGGTGGATAAACGTTGTAAACCCGTTCAGGGCAAGCATGGTTTTAGGTACACCCGGTTCGGGAAAATCGTATGCGATAGTCAATAATTACATCAAACAGCAAATCGAAAAAGGTTTTGCTGTTTATATTTATGACTACAAATTCCCCGACCTTTCGGAGATAGCATACAACCATCTAATCAACCATTTAGACGGGTATAAGGTACAGCCTAAATTCTACATGATTAACTTTGACGACCCACGAAAAAGCCACCGATGCAACCCGATAAATCCGGCATTTATGACGGACATATCGGACGCATACGAAGCCAGTTACACAATCATGTTAAATTTGAACCGCAGTTGGATTACGAAGCAGGGAGATTTCTTTGTGGAAAGTCCGATTATTTTGCTCGCTTCTATCATTTGGTTTTTGAAAATCTATCAGGGTGGAAAGTATTGTACGTTCCCGCACGCCATTGAATTTCTGAACAAGAAATATGCCGATACGTTTACAATTTTAACCAGTTATCCCGAACTGGAAAACTACCTTTCACCGTTCATGGACGCATGGGAATCGAATGCGCAAGACCAGTTGCAGGGTCAGCTTGCATCTGCTAAAATTCCTCTTTCCCGCATGATAAGCCCGGCTTTATATTGGGTAATGACAGGGGATGATTTTTCACTGGATATAAACAACCCGGAAGAACCTAAAATATTGGTGGTAGGCAATAATCCCGACCGTCAAAACATCTATTCCTGTGCTTTGGGATTGTATAATTCCCGTATCGTGAAGCTGATAAACAAGAAGCATCAACTGAAAAGTTCTGTAATCATTGACGAACTACCGACCATCTATTTTCGAGGACTGGATAACCTGATAGCAACGGCACGAAGCAACAAGGTAGCGGTCTGTTTGGGCTTTCAGGATTTCAGCCAGTTACGCCGGGATTATGGGGATAAGGAAAGCAAAGTTATCGAAAATACGGTAGGTAATATCTTTTCCGGTCAGGTGGTTTCTGAAACAGCTAAAACGCTTTCAGACCGTTTCGGAAAGGTCTTACAAAAACGGCAAAGCATGACTATCAACCGGAATGATAAATCAACCTCTATCAGTACGCAGATGGATAGCCTGATACCACCCAGTAAAATATCCAACTTAACACAGGGTATGTTTGTGGGTGCGGTCAGCGACAATTTCGATGAACGGATAGAACAGAAAATATTCCATTGCGAAATTGTGGTGGATAATGATAAGGTGAAACGGGAAACAGCCCAATATAAGAAGCTGCCCCAAATTATAGATTTCAGGGACGAGGACGGGAACGACCGGATGCAGGAAGAAATACAGGCAAATTACAACCGGGTCAAGCAGGAAGTTCAGCAGATTGTCACGGATGAAATGGAACGGATAAAGAACGACCCCGATTTGCAGCACTTAATAAAAACAGAAGAATAGAAGATTTTTCAGACAAACGGCAGCTTTTTACAGGTTGCCGTTTTTATTGGTAGGGACAAATAAGGACAAACAGGGACTAATGAAGCCACCCGTTCCCAAATCCTTAAATATACTCTATTTCATCCTTACTTTTACTTCCGAAATTTTTATTTACTCACTAAAATTCAAAACATTATGGATGTAAACACAGCCAACCAGTCCACCACTGACGAGCAGATGATGGATATTCTTCTTGTACTGGATAAGGAGAAAAAGACAATTAGCGCAGTAAAAGGCGTAGATGAAAACGGGGAACTCCAAACCGTATCGCCGGAGAACAACAGCGAACTTCTGAAATTCGACCGTCACGGTGATTTCTTTTCCAACTTCTTTTCCAATATGATGAACCAGTTGAAGAACCCGACCCGTTTTAACTTCTTCAAAATCCCAAAGATTGAACTTCCCAAAATCGAGCCGATAATCAGGGATAATTTCAATCATCCGACACCTGAAAACGAAGCGGGCATAGAACGTTACCGGGTAACACCTGAAACCGTGAAGCAGGAAGCGAAGAAAGAACAGCAGGAAACCCAAACCCAACAATCCCAGCAGCCAGCCAAAGAAACGGGAGCAACGGCGCAAGCACCGCAGCAACCCGACAAAAGCAAGTATGTGATTGACCCGGATAAAGTGGACTGGGAAGCCTTGAAGAATTTTGGTCTATCCAAAGAACAGCTTGAAAAGGCAAAGGCTTTAGAACCCATGTTAAGGGGGTACAAGTCGCCCGGAGCGTTCACCATCGCCGGAAACTACAATTCAGCCATTATGAAAATGGATGCACGCCTATCTTTCCGGCACGACAAAGACGGGAATGTAGTTTTGGCGATACACGGCATCCGACAAAAGCCGGAACTTGAACGCCCGTTCTTCGGACATGAATTTTCCAAAGAGGACAAAGCCAATCTTCTTGAAACGGGAAACATGGGACGGATAGTGAACCTAAAAAACTATATCACGGGAGAAATGATACCCTCTTTCGTCAGCGTGGATAAGGTAACAAATGAACTGGTTTCCATGCGTGCAAGCAGCGTCCAAATCCCCGATGAAATAAAAGGTGTCAAACTGAACAAGGAACAGCAGCAAGCCTTACGGGAGGGAAAAGGAGTATTCCTTGAAAATATGATTTCCAACCGTAAAAACTCCTTTTCCGCAACCGTTCAGGTCAATGCGGACAAGAAAAGTCTGGAATTTATCTATCCCAATGCCAAACAGTCACAGGAGCAAGGGCAGAAACAGACGCAGCAGAACAGCCTTGTCACCAGTGACGGTGTAACCATTCCCAAGAGTATTTCAGGAATAGAGCTATCCCGCCAGCAACAGCAGGATTTAGTCAATGACAAGACCATCTTTGTTGCCGGGCTGAAAGACCGGAGAGGGGTCGAATATGATGCTTATATTCAGGTGAACCATGATAAGAAGAAGTTAGGCTTTTACAGTGACAATCCCAGCTTTGACCGTTCCGCCGTTAAAGAAATTACCCCCGCCAGCAAGAACCGCACACAGGTAGCGGTCAATTCGGAGGGCAAGACCAACGAAGCCACCAAGAAAGTGAAAGAATCCTTGAAAAAAGGTCAGGACAAGCCCACCGAAAAACAAAAGACCAAGCAGGATAAAAAGGAGAAGCAGGAGCAGACCGATAAACCCAAACAAAGCAGGGGACGCAAAAGATGATAGCGGTATTAATCCTTATTCCGGTTGTCGGTTTCGCCCTGTTTTTCTTCGCCTGTTACAAAACAAACTGGGAAGCCATAGACGAGCAGAACCGACAATTTTATGTAGATGGCTATCACATCTACTATGACCGGAAAATCCTAAGACAAAAAGAAGTAGAACAATTAAAATCGAAATTAGAATGATTGCAGTAATCGGAGAAAAACCAAGCGTGGCAAGGGACATTGCCCGCATTTTAGGAGCGAATGAAAAACAGGATGGCTACCTTTCGGGTAACGGGTATCTCGTTACGTGGGCGTTCGGCCATCTTGTAGGTTTGGCAATGCCGGAAGCCTACGGCATACAGAGTTTCCGCCGGGAAAGTCTGCCTATTATCCCGGATAGTTTTCAACTTACACCCCGACAAGTGAAAGCGGAAAAAGGGTACAAGGCAGACCCCGGCGCATTGAAACAACTAAAGGTAATCAAAGACGTATTCGACCAGTCGGATAAGATAATTGTCGCCACCGATGCAGGGAGAGAGGGCGAACTCATATTTAGATATATTTACAAATACATCGGATGCAACAAGCCTTTTGTCCGTTTATGGATAAGCAGCCTTACAGACAAGGCAATCCGTGAGGGACTGCAAAACCTGAAAGACGGTAGCCTGTATGATAACCTTTTCCTTTCCGCACAGGCACGCAGCGAAGCGGATTATTTAATTGGCATAAATGGTACACAGGCTTTAAGCGTGGCAGCCGGACAAGGAATATTCTCTTTGGGACGGGTACAGTCGCCCACGTTGGCGATGATATGCACCCGTTTTTTGGAAAACAAGAACTTTGTCCCGCAAAAGTATTGGCAACTGAAATTACAGGCATCAAAAGACAATGTTGCCTTTGCTGCACTATCCACAGACAAATACGATACGCAGCAAGCCGCCATCGACACGCTGCAAAGGATAAAGGAAGCGGAAACGGTACAGGTGAAAACCGTAGAACGTAAGGAAGTGAACCAAGAACCGCCCTTGCTCTATGACTTGACTTCACTTCAAAAAGAAGCGAATACGAAACTGAATTTTTCCGCAGACAAAACCCTATCCATCGCACAAAAGTTATACGAGGGTAAGTTAATCAGCTACCCCCGAACCGGAAGCCGTTATATCTCACAGGATGTGTTTGAGGAAATCCCGGAACGTCTTGTTAATTTGGAACAATACGCCCGCTTTGCTGGATGTGCTGCCGGGATGAAAGGCAAAGCCTTAAATTCCCGTTCCGTGAACGATGGCAAGGTAACAGACCACCACGCCCTGATAGTAACGGAAAACCTGCCCGGTAAACTGGAAACGGACGAACAGGCAATCTATGAACTGATAGCCGGACGGATGTTGGAAGCCTTTTCTGAAAAATGCGTCAAAGACGTTACCAATGTAACGCTGGAATGTGCAGGGTCGCTTTTCACGGTCAAAGGGTCTGTAATCAAGTCCGCCGGATGGCGTGCCGTATTCGGCGAGAAAGAGGACGGGGAAGATAACGCCACTTTGCCCGCCATGCAGGACGGAGATAGTTTACCGCTTTCCGATATTGAATTACTGGAGAAACAGACCAACCCCAAACCGTTACACACGGAAAGCAGTTTGCTTTCTTCGATGGAAACAGCAGGAAAGGAACTGGAAAACGCCGACCTGAAAGCCAGCATGAAAGATACGGGTATAGGCACGCCCGCAACACGGGCAGCCATCATCGAAACGCTATTTTCCCGCCAGTACATTGTCCGGGAGAAAAAGAACCTTGTCCCGACCGAGAAAGGTCTTGCCGTTTACAATATCATCCGGGACAAGAAGATAGCAGACGTTGAAATGACGGGTATGTGGGAAAACACGCTTGCCAAAATCGAAAGCGGAGAAATGAACCCCGACACGTTCCGCAAAGGTATCGAAGTGTATGCACGGCAAATCACGGCTGAACTTTTGGACGTTCAGCTTTCTTTCGCTTCAGGTAGTGGTTGTATCTGCCCGAAATGCAAGACCGGACGCATCCTTTTCTATCCGAAAGTCGCCAAATGTTCCAATGTGGATTGTTCCGTTACCATCTTCCGCAACAAGAGCGACAAGCAGCTAACGGACAAACAGATTACCGAACTGGTGACTACCGGGAAAACCGGGCTAATCAAAGGCTTTAAAAGCAAGAACGGCAAAGTCTTTGACGCTTCACTTGCCTTTGACGAACAGTTTAATGTTACTTTCGTGTTCCCCGAAAAGAAAGGCAAACCGAAGAAATAGAATGAAAATCGTTATATTTGCCACAGAAAGTTTCATTATAGATAGATTATAATTGAAATTTTTGTGGTTGAAGCACCCGGAGGGACACCGGGTGCTTTTTTAATCATTCTCCTTTATACTGGTAGGTCAGGCAAACGACCTGATTGTCTATCACCCGGTGTCCGGTCAGTTCCCACTTTGACCCGAAAGTCTTTCCTATGAACTTGATACCGTCCCCCAGCATGACCGGAACGATGTACAGCGTTATTTCATCCAGCAGGGACGCTTCAATCAGCGAGGTTATAAACTTACCGCCCCCGATAACCTGAATATCTGTTTCAGAACTCATTTTTAGCTCATTAATGACACGTAAAGGCATATCGGTAAGAAAGGTAACATTATCTTTACGAGTAACATTGGTGTCGTAATGGGACACTACAAAAGTCTTTTTACTTTTGTACGGCCATCCGCCCCAATTCCTGAAAATCATATTATAAGTATTCACCCCAGCAATAAAAACAGAGGGTATTTCATAGGCTGCCGAAATCTCTTTCTTTATATTTCCGGGCATCCAGTTTAAATCTCCATCTTTTCGGGCTATAAATCCATCAAGAGAGATTACGATACAGGTTTTCAAATGTTTCATAAGTTGGTATCTAACAGTTCATATTTGTAAACTGTTCGCCAGTACATCCAAAAAAGAAGCGTGAACCCACGCTATCCCGACACAGAGGCACTGGTATACCTAAAAGACAAGATAGGCAAGTCCACGCCGTATGCACATACAGCATGAAACATTGCGCTTTGGGTCTTGTCTTTTTTGAAAATTACCAGTTTTCTGTGTCAAGACGTTCTGCGAACGTTATGTTATATATAAAAGTGAAGTTCTTCAACTTCAACTATTATCGTCTAATATGAAACTGTTGCAAATATACAGAAAGTCCCGGATATTCCCGAATCGGAAAAGAAAATCCTGCCTTATCTCACGACAAAACAGGATTGAAAGCCATTAGAAAAGAAAAAATTAATCGGTTTTCTCCCGAATTAACTTGTGTACATCCGTAGCACGGTAATAACACCTGCCATCCAGCATAAGGAAAGGGAGTATTCCCTTTTTCCGATAACGGGTCAGTGTTCGGGGGGCTACTTTCAGAAGCAGGCACAAGTCCTGATTATCCAGCAGTTCTTCACCATCCAAACAGTTACGACCTTTTATAACTTTGTCTATCTTCTTGTCCTGCATATCGAACCTATCCATGATACGTTCCATCCATGCGGTAAAATCATCTTTATCTATATACATAAGGCTGCCTGATTAAATTAAACCAATCATAAAATAACTTTGGTTGGACGGGTCTTTGATGATAATGTCCCGTTCCCGCATAAAGCGGATATAGCTTTTTGCGGTGCGTTCTTTCACGTCCAAAATCTGTTGTATCTGCTCGCACAAGTCGATGTAAGTAATGTGTTCCTGTCTGCCGAAAACATCACGAGCAACCCCGACCAGTTCCTTTTCCTTGCGCTTCTCTTTTTCCTCTCGTGGCTTTTCTCCTTTGTAAAGGTGCATCCCGGCTGCTTTATCCCATGCGAACAGCATCAAAGGAACGTCCAACGGGCTACCATCCCTTACTTTCAGGGCTTTTACCACTGATTGTATAGGTTCTTCGTCCTTTTCGATGGAAAGGATAGTCGCCGCCTTACGCTGTAATTCGCTACCCAAGTGTCCCCGTAGTTTTAATCCGTTCGGTACGAAATGTAGCACGCAGAGAATACAGGTATTATAAATTCCTGCCAGTCGGTATAGTTCATCTATCACTGCCACACTTTCCACTTCATCATTGGCACTTTTTACAAGGTCGGCGATGCCGTCAATAACTACCAACTGGATGCCGCCATACTGGTAATAGAATTTATCCATACTTTGTACGATAGCGTGCAGGCGTTCTTTACGGGACATACCCGTCAGGCAGAATGCTTTCAGTTCTTCCGGTTTGTTCGTTTGCTTGGCACGTGTCAGCAGGTTACTTACATTTTTAAACAGTTGTACTTCGGACTGTTCCGTATCATAGAGCAATACCGCTTTGTGTTTACTGTTGGCGGCTATCTGTATGCCGAGCGTATCTATTTCCTTATCCGGTTGGCAGATACAGCCCGCTAACATGGCAGCTATATAATTACTCTTTCCTGTTCCCTCGCCGCCTGTAATACCAAACAGGTTTCCTTGTGTTCCCAATGGGACATCTCCGGCGGAAATTATAACCTGTGCTTTTGCCGGAGGATTATTGAAGTCTATTTCGCACGATTTAAGCATAATCAATGTATCACTATATAGGTTATCTAAAAATTCGATAAACAATTTCAGGAAATCTTCACGGGTATTTCCAGCCTTGAAATAATCGGAAATATCCTTTTCCTCTTTTGTGCCGGAAAGCGGAAGAAGCAACCGTTTTACTCCAAATTCTTCCAACTGCTTTTCCTGTTTACGTGCGCTTTCCTTGCCCGTCTTATCGGTATCATATAACAAGATGATATGTTTAAAACGGAACGTCAGTTTATAAATCAGGGTAGGCGGGATAGTCACCGTTTCACTATTGAAGCAGATTGCATGAAAACCATGTGCCGCCAATGACATGACATCTTTTTCGCCACCCGTGATAAAGAGTGTATCACCTTTTGATGGCAGTTGCTCCAATCCAAAACAATAGTTTTCCCCGAAATTGCCACCATACAGGAAACGGGTTTTCGAGAACGGACGGTACAATTTTATGTACCGTTTGTTCTTATACCCGTACATCGGTTCTGTTACGGATGAAGTATAAGTGAACGGTGTTCCATCCGCCGTTACGCTCTGAAAGTCCCGTAAGGAACACACCTTATAAAGTTCCAATACTTCCGGTGTAATACCATACTGCTGCCAGTACATCAATTCGGCAAGCGGAAATTTCTGTTCCCTGAACTGGTAAGGCTTGCTTTCCTTTTCAGGTGTTTCTTCCGGCATATCATCTACTATATGGGAAGAAGTACGGGTAACTGGTATCGGATTGCCTGTTGTCAGTCCCAATCCCAAATCCCGGTCTATGGTTTCCAGTATTTCCACAAAATCCATTGAATTATTGCAGTCCAGCCCTTTGAGTTGTCCCACGAAAAAGAAACAATCACCGCTATAACTGTCGTTGCCGAAATCTTTCATCTTATAGATACCGCTTCGGCGGTCGAAATAGATGTTACAGGACGCTTTGTTATCCTCATAAAGCGGATTCAAGAAATTGCGACCTATCCGCCAATTACCGGATATGTAATGCTTGAACACGGATAACCCGTTATTTGTCCTTTCTAATATTTCTTCTTTCCTTAACATATAGCTGGTGGTTGGTTATCAGGTCGTTAATATTCTCCTTATTGCTTTTTATCAGGCGTTCTTCCAGCATCCGTTTTACTTCGCTGATTTTGTAGAAGTAACGTCCCCGAATATTGGAGTAGGCAATAGTTCCAGCCACTCGCAGACGTTGGAGTGTCTTTTCACTGATTTTCAAAAATGTGCAGACCTCGTAACTATCCACCCAAATTTCATCTTCATTGGTGCTTTCCGCTTCTATGTGATTGAATATATAATCGGCGATAGCGGTAATCTTGTTGTCTAATTCCTTATAGGCTTTAGACTCGAATGTTATTATTTCCATATTGCTAACTAATTGATTTGCCGCAAAGTTGGAGTGTTTTAAAAAATAAATCTTCCAACCTCTTTCCAAGTTGGAAGATTTATTTTTCGGAATAATTGCAGGTAAAACAAGGCAAATATTACCTGTTTTCGTAACAATAAAGAAAAAAATAGAGTAGGGAACGGGTGAAAACAAAAACAACCAAGTTCTTACCAACTTGGTTGTTTTTGTTTATAGGTTATCATCTTCATCCATCTTTTTAAGCAGGCTTTTTATTAAGCTGTTTAGAAAAGAAGTCCGGTCTTTTTTCCTGTCTTTCATAGTTATGTAAGTCCGGTAGTAGTCGCCTAAGTCGATTTGAAACGATGCTTCCATAAAAGTCATAATTTCTTTTATATCCGCTTGCCCGTTATTCAGGACACCCGCCGCATAGATGGCGTAGCCTAATTCTACGGCTGCTATTTTGGTTGCAGTCCATCGGAAAGGGTGTTCCGGCAAGAAAGACCGACTTTTTGATATAATTACCTGCTTATCAACCCCATGTAGCTTTTTATTCAGATAAATGCAAAGCATATCATTCGCTAATATTTGTGCTGCTTTGTGGTCGTAACAAGTGGAAAACTCCGGGTCACGGTCATAAGGTACACAATTCGGACACAGCTTAAAATCAATATGCCCCCGTACAAAATAGTGATTGTCTAAGTGGGTTGCTTTAGAACGGTAATATTGGTAAAAATCCAAATTACTTTCAAAATAGGAAGTCAATTCATCCAATCTGTCGTTATAATACTTTTTTAAGACTTCAATACTTCCATGCGGTTTTCGCATTTCGGTATTGTAAATCTCTGTAAAGTATAATAATCTACTCAATACTTCCGGTTTAATGTGTTTAAAGAAATAAATTTCTTCTTCCTTGTTGCTGAAAGGATGGTTGACAATATATGTCCTCAAATCTTCGAGTGACCGTTGCAGGAACTCGACTACATCGAGAACTACCTCTATTGAAATATTCCAGTTATCAACATCTATTTTTTCATAGATAGTACAGTCTATGTTTTTTATAAATTCTTCAAAATTAATTTCATTGTTCATGTTATTACGGTTGTCTTAATGCCGAAAAATGTATCTTTATTCTGACTTTTGTAAAAGGCAGAATGCCGGAAACGTTAGGAACAAACATTTCCAGCACCAAGCCTTTTTACGATAAAGTTAGATTAGGACTTTTGCCCTATTGTTATTTTGTAGCCGGAAACCAGCTTCGTGTATTATTGGCAATCCTTACTAACATCAAC
>ENA-OXVG01000028-OXVG01000028.1-human-gut-metagenome-genome-assembly--contig:-NODE-28-length-50470-cov-20.524169_pt1 | contig 50470 bp, 86 predicted proteins | sample MGYA00249572_ERZ652687 | MGnify/ENA primary metagenome ERZ652687 (study PRJEB26925, sample SAMN05826836) | human gut metagenome | biome: ENVO:2100002; feature: ENVO:00000062; material: ENVO:00002003... | reverse complement strand
CTGCGATCACAATACCGCAAGCAACTCGCTCACCTGCAAATTGACCGTATGTGTGACAGCCGTCAATAATCCCGTAGTGAGACACGGCAAACCCAGGGAAAACAGCATCGCCATATACAACGCCGCCACCGTTTATCACGCTTATCGTAGAATCAACGAGATACCCAGGCTTTGCGCATCCTGAAATAACGCCGTAATCAATCATTTAACACCTCCATAAAAAAAGGCGCTCAATGAGCGCCCTGTTTATTACGGTTTAACCTGTACCTCGATCAGCTTGAGGCCGTCAAACTCGGTGAAGTCGCCAGTGGCGATCCAGTTCGGCTCTACAGCGCCGGAAGTGGTGTCTACTTTACCAGTGGATTCGTCAATCTTGATCGCAGTGCCGTATGGCTGCTTGGTCTGACCATCTACAGCCAGCATCCAAACGCGACCCTCATTCATTACGTTGATACCGCCACCAGGAACGTAAACCATTCGACCATCAGCAGAGGTTGTCTGGAAGTGGGAGCGAATCGCCACGCCGTAAGCTTTGCCGCTGGATGCCATAGGCTTGATCAGCTTGTTACCCATAGAATCAACGCCGCCATTCTGAACCGCAACACCGACCAGGATATTAGCGTCGCCTTCAAGAACGCAAGCGCCGTCGATGTTATAAGCTGAGGTGTCGGATACCTGGCCAGGCAGGGCGCGTGCCATTGTAGCTTGATAAGTTGCTGGAATTGCCATGTTTATTTCTCCTTACTGTACTTTAGCCAAACGAGACGCAGGATTCAGCGGTTTATCTTCGCCGTCTTGCTTCTCTTGCTTCTCTGCATCGCCTTTAATGGCTTTGCGCTGCGCTGCCATTTTATCAGAGTTTTTCGCCAGATCAAACGCAGCATCAATATAAGCGTCAGTTTTTTCTGCGATGTCAGCGCCAGTAACCTCTTTGACGTAGGCAACTTTGATCGCTTTTGCGTCCAGGCCGTCACACTTAACGCCAGCCTCACCAGCAACCGCAACCAGTTCGGCGTGCGCTTCGGCGTCTGCTTTTGCCTGTGCTACGGCTGCTTCAATTTGCGCCGGAATGCCGTCAACTTTTGCTTTCAGCGCGTCACGCTCTGCTTCCAGGCCGTCAGCTTTTGCGGTTGCTTCATCTGCTTTTGCGGTGATCGCGTTGATGTGAGCCGCCACCTCTTTTGGCACGTCAAACTCTACCGCGCCGTCCAGTTTGATTTTTACGGTCATAACTTCATCCTCTTTGTTTGAAAATTCCTCGTCATGATACGGGAATTCCTGCTCGCTATCAAGATTTAATTTTGCTATACCTGCGCGGCCTTTGAACACCATAGCGATATGATTCACGCTGATATTCGTTTGAACCGCATCGAATCGCACCCAATCATCTGAGTCAGCTTTCCAGCCCTCCGGCATATCTTCATCAAAGAAGTATTCACCAGTGGCATTATTCCCCCAGCCTGGTTTATCAATATCAACGGATGTGTAACCAACCGATAACTCCGCCGTCTGTTTTGCTTTCGCGCTCTGAATGGCTCGCTTGTCGTAAATGCTTAACGGAACCTCAACGCCGATCCCGTTTGGCACGCCAGCGCCAGCGCACGCACCAACAACAACCTCTTTTGCATTCTCCGGCGTAACTGTTACGTGACCGATTGTGATCGGCTTTCCTGAGAACGTAGCCAATGAGTCAGCCTTAAAAACCTCCGAGGCGGGGCGAAACTCCCGACGCTCGCCAAATGGAGTCTTGTAAACCTGCAAGCCGATACGGGCAACAATCGGGCGGTCTACAAGAAAACCGTGCTCGTCAATCTTTGCTTTCACCTGAACGCTATCAAAACGCTGTACCTTTTTCATTCAATTCTCCTCTACCATTTTGGAATCGCCCAACATCTGCAACCGTATTCCTCACCAGGGAACGGGTGAATCTCGTCAATCCCGATCTCCTTCCCTTCCCATTGTAAGTGTTTGAGTCGCTCGCGCTCGTCTAGCATACCATGCCAGTAATAAGAATTCACCCCAGCATCTAGCAACCTCTGGCGCATAAGGCGGCTATTCCACGACCCAATGATTCCCGTTGCGCGGTTGCCAGCCCAAGACGAGTAGACCATGAAACGACGCTCCGAGATCTCGTTCACCTGCTCCGATTTCTTTCCGGTGAAATTGGCCTGGCGTATGTTCGCAGACCAGTCGTTAATTATGTTGGTGAAAAGCTTGTCAAACGAGGCGGCGCTCATGTTGTACCACTCGCCGTATAGCGTTTTATACCATTCCTCGCTCTGATTGGCTCCGACTGCAATTAGCAGGATGATAACTGGATTGTTAGCCCCTCCGGTTGACTTCGCAACATTAACCCACTGTTTGGAGTTGAACTTGTATACAGCCGACGCGAGCGCAGGAAGCAAACCAATCAGGGAGAGCGCAAGCTCTTTTGCGAACTCCTTTATCTCGTCCTCTGCGCTGCTGATCTCCTGATCTGTAGCGTCAAACTTCATCGCCTTTGTCTTACTGCGCATAAACACAACCAGATCCCTTACAGCCTCTTTAATGGAGCGGCTTAATTGCCGCTCGCTGGCTTCGGGGAATCGCCACTGCTTAACGATTCCTTTTACCTTCATGGATTAAACCTCCGTTCCTGGCTCCGGCTCCTGCTCCGGTTCCGGTAGCTTGATTTTGTTGCCGTCTTTCAGTTTAAGAGACGGGGCGATAGAGCGCAATGTGTCGCGTCCTTCCTCAACATCCATAAACTGACCTTCAATCGCTTTACTGATTGAATCAATATTTTTATTCAAGATCTCGGCCTGGTCTTTGTCGCTCGGAACCGAAAGCGGATCAAACGAAATAGACCATTCTTGCTCTGCGATCATGAATGGCAAGAGGAACTCCAGTATCGGCTTATAGTCCTCTTTGCGCTTACGCTCAATTAGCTTGTGATAAGTGTCAAGCGCCGTGTTTTGGCTTGCGCTAACACCTCCGGTGTTTTTGTTCTTCAAGATGATTTCATGGATGCCAGTAAGCGAAACGATGCGATCCATTTTCTTCTCAAGGAACGTATCTACGCCGGAAATATCAGAGTTAAGCACCTCGTATTCCTCGTCATTCGCGTCGATGCCGATTGCCCGACCAACGCCGCCCTCGTCGTCAACCTGAGCCAATCGCAGCCGCGCAGCCGATACGCCTTCCTCATCGTCGCACAAATCAGCGAGTCCTTTAGCTTTCCAAACTGCTTGCTGCTTGCGCCGCAAAAGCTGAGTTGCCAACTCCTCGCAATAGTTGTAATCGTGGATTGCTTCGATCAGCTTTTTGTTGAGGATTGACGCGCCCCAGCCATCATTTTTCCGGCGCTGCTCGTTAGGCAAGCGCTCACCGTCGATGATGCAGATTCGCGTGTAATGCACCTGATACTCTGGAATCTCGCCGCCTGGCATGATGGTGTACAAAACAGGCTCGCCGTAGCGCACGCTCCGAGCGTTTGTTTCTCGCTTCTCAACTCGGATCTGGAATCGGTCATAAACGCGAATATCTTCAAGCGGCGCTCCTTCTTTGACTGGAGATTTCAACATGCGCCCATCGTTGATAACTGCGACAATAGCGGAGCCGCCAAACAAGCGCGACCAGCAAAGAGCGTCAATGATTTTAGCGTTTAGCTTCTTTTCATCCCACAAAGAGCGGAATGCTGCCTCGTCTTTCACACCTTCAACGTTAAAGCCTGGCGTAACCATATCCTCCGGGATCACGTCGATGATTCGCTTTGCCATGCCGTCACGCTCGTAGAATGTTGCCAGGCTCTGCTTTGCAACGCCGCCCTGCATATAAAATGGCGTTTCTACTCGCTGCTCTCCCTTAAAGATCTCGTTGTAGCCGTCAGCCTTAACGAGTTTTGTTTTCTCGGTCATTATCTGATCTCCCATAATAAAAAAGGCTGGAAAAGTCCAGCCTTTATTGTACACGCTTTTAGCAATTCGTGCTATTTCTTACGTAGCCCAGCAAGCTTTTTCATTCGCGCTACTGGATCGTCTGCCAGGTTCATTTCAACGTTAACCGCATCAACGATGTTATCTACGATATCGTCGTTCGGGTGCGAGTCGTCGAAAGTGAAAGCTGCTACCTCTGCGAGAATCTCGTTTAACATCGGGTGACTCTCTGGCAGTGCAACGCGTCCGGCTCGCATAACTGGAGCGGCATCCATTGCGCGGGTAACTTTGTCCGTGCTGCGCTGAACGGGATTTATATCAATAGGTAAGCTCTTTTGTGCGCCCTGAATCAGACCCGTACCGCTCGCTTTGTCCTCTATGTGGATCCGTCGCAAGCTCCCGCACTCTTTATTGCGCTTCCAGCATTGATTGACAAACGCCTTGAAATTGGTTTCAAGATCTGGAGCCTCCCACTTTCCACGGATGCCGTCGATGAAGTAAACGCGATTCTTGAACATGCCCCAATAACAGAAAACAGAGTAGTCGTTAAGCTCTCCGGCTTTCTGCGCTGTATCGCCAGTGATAAACGTATATTCAAAGCGATCCGGTTTCGGCAGCGTGCATTTCTCGCCGTCGCCATAAAACTGGAACCAATCCACCTTGAATACGTTGCCACCCAGCGCTATTGGCTGCTGCTGGTACTGAGACGCAAAAGTATACGGATCCGCTTCGCGTAGCGCGAGCAAGTCCTTTGCACTCTCCTTTGCAGGCCAGAATGAATAGTGCGCCACGCCGTCAATGTAAACTGGCTCGCTATTCAGCACGTCACGCTCAAACTCTGGTTTTAACCAATCAGGGAGCGAATCGCCATACTCTTTCGTGACCAGTGCCGGAATGCTCACAACTTTAAACTCAATGCCACCCATGCCGCCGCTAGTCATAAACCACGTCGAATCGTTGACGTGTAGCCGCTGCTGAACCATCACAATAGGCGTTGTGTCCTTCATTCGACGAGATCGGACGGTGTTTTTTAGGCGGTTGTGAATAGCTTCTCGCCGCACCTTTGAAAACATGTCGTCAGGTTTATCAGGATCGTCAAGCACCAACATTCCGGTAAATCCATCATCCATATAGCCGCCACGCAAGCCCGTTACCTGGCCGCCGATGGAGCGAGAGTTGACCTGCAATTTAACCTTGCCGTTGCCGTCCTGAACAATCAGATCTTTCGCGCTCGCTTTCGCCAACTTGCCAGGCCATAACTCCTGCCACTCTGGAGAGCCTATAATTTCCTTGATCCGGTTGCTGTTCTGCTGGACAAGTCCATCAGAGAATGACAGGTTGAGGTTTCTTACTTTCTTGCTTTTCAGTGACGCGTAAGGCGACATATGGATAGAAAAAATCTCGGTTTTGCCTGAGCCTGGCGTGATGTTAAAGATCACGTTTTGCGACTCGCCGGAAATGATTTTCTCCACCTCGTGGCACAAATAACTGAAATGCCAGTTGCCCAGGAATTTCTGCCCCTGTAGTAGCTGGAACCAAATGCGCACCATCTTTTCAAAAGAGTATTCACTCATTTCTTTAATGGCGCGTTTCTGCGCCACTGTTAAATCTTCCCATATCAGCATAATCAGATCTCCGCCAGGATATCACGAACCGCCTCGCGCACTTCATCAGCCCCAACATCTGCGATTGCAGCGCTGGACTCAGCGTTTGCGCTAACGTTGATTTGCGCTGGCTGGTCAACTCCCAAGTCTTTAGCGATGAATGCAGCGTTAATTACGCCGTTAGCCGCAAGCTGGAATTTCTGCTCATAGATCACGGACTCGATAAACTCCATGACCTCAGAAAAGCCAGGCTCTTTCTTCCATTTCTCCATCGCGCAGCGCGACCAGCCGCAAAACAGGCGCAGACCGTTGAACGTGAAAACGCGCGGCTTGTTTACCTCGTCCTGGTAAGTGCGACCCTGGAACGATGAAGATTCAGCCGCTTTAAGTGCGTTGGACTCCGCCCACTCAAAGTATTTGACCGCAAGATTGAAAACCTGCTCCGGCGTGTATCGGTGTTGCTTGCCTAGAGTGGCAATGTCGCCATATTGCTTGTTATATAGCTTCTTGAAGTTGTAAGCCGTGAAGGGCTTTTGTTTTTCTTCTCTGCTCATGGTTAATCCTCCCGTTGTTGGAGGCCAATTATAACAGGCACAAAAAAACCCCGCAAACGCGGGGCTTCGGTTAATCTACGTATTTGACGGTTTTCCGTCCTGAGCGGTATTCTTCCAGGATGCCATCGTGAATCTTAGATGCCACACTGAGGAATCGACCGCGCACTTTCCAGCGCTTCTCTTTCTCAATCCAGATCGCGGAGGCGTACCATCCTTTTTTGATTGCGTACTTCTGCGCTGCGCCACCAATAACCATAACCATAGCGATAGCGGCAATGAATCCAATTACAAAACCTAAGATCATGATAAGCTCCTTAAATAGTCGATTGAAAATTTATGCGTTTCTGGATCTGCGCCAGAAAGCTCTTTTGCAAACTGCGCCGCCTCTACCTCGTTTGAGGCTGAAACCTCGCATTCAAAAACTTGCTTGCAGGAGCGGCATTGTCGCCCCATGCGCCGGATTGTAAGCTTAACCTTCCATTTCATCTGGCTTATCCTCTTGGATCTTGATCATGAAGTCAGAGATTCGGCCTAACATCGCCTCGCCTTTCTTGAATCGTTTCTTGTAGCGAGTCTTAACTCCGTTTCGCTCTACGATGATGGTCACTTTGGCTGTTTCTTCTGGATATCGTTTCATTGCTTTCTCCTGTAAAAAAAAGGCGCTACGTCTTACGGTTATTCACCAGCATAGCGCCGTTGTTGTGTAGCTACGCGCTACTCGTTCGGCTGCAAGGCCGCTCTTATGTTCACGGGCTTAGGTTAACCAATCAGAGCCGTTACGTCAATCATTCGCGGTCAAAATTCTTTCCCCAGCGCCCTCGCAGGTATCCGGCAAGCCAAATAAATTGCGTTTTTGTTAATAGAGTGCTAACTGGCTGATAGTATTTGCAGATAATGCCAGCGGCTATGCGATCATATTTCTCGTCTTTCTGCTCAATGCGATCAGCGATCTCGTTTACACAATCTTTTGCTGCACGCTTGACGATGTTGAATTCTGCCTCGTTCAATCCGAACATTTTATAGCCCTCTGCTCTGCCAAAGTTGGAACATCTGAAAATAGTTTAAAGCTGCTTTCTGGTCGCCGCGCTCAAGCGCTTCCTCCTGCTTGCGTGCGCACCACTGAGACGGTTTTTCGTAGTTATCCATGCAATCATACCTCCGATTTTTGCGCCTCTTAGAATCGCCCTGAGGCGCTTTAAATGCTATGCGATTTTAATAAATTTCTTCAAGTAGGTTTCGAATGTTGTTTAGCGTCTTGAGTTTGTAGCTATCCCACGCCGCCGAACCTGGCTCAAGCTCTCGTGGTGAGCCTGGCGCGTCGGTGCTCATTTCGTCGATTATGGTTGCCACCTCGTCAACAACAACATCCTTGTAATACTCGTTTGCCGCGAGATTCTCCACGGCTTCAAAAGCCTGAACCACGCCACCCAAAACTCGCTGCTGCGCAATTGCCTCCTCTTGGCTATCCCAAAGAGCACGGCGCTCCTTCTTGTTCTCGTTGGTTCCGATCTTATATGTGTGTACGAAAATCACTCAAAGCCCTCCATCGTCTCATGCTTGCGCTTCCAGTTTTCGATAATCTCTGCTGTGTGTCCGTTTTCCGCTCGCCACGCTGCAATCGCTGCTTGCTCATTGCTCGGAGGCGTGAGCTTGTTTTCCAGTTGGCGGAAAATCTCGATCTCAAGGTGGCGGGGCATCATGTCGCCCCATCCGGTAGCTTTCAGCAATTCACGCGCTTGCTCGTCTGAAAGGTTAATTGTGATCATTCTTCTACAACCTCGCACTCGTCTTTGTTTACGCTGATATTGTCACCAGCCTGGATAAACCCACTGTTACGTGGAGCAATAACGCAATAAGATCCATCGTTGAAATGTCCGTCAACCTCAAGAACGTCACCGATTTTAAGGCCGCACTCCTCAAGGGTAATTGAGCCGTCGCCGTTGATGGTGTCGATTTTGGTGATGCGAATTTTCATTTTTGTTTCTCCGTTTCGTTTCGATGGGATAACTATACCAGCCTACCCCATCGCTGTTTTAGCAAAAAGTGCTATTTTACTTTTGGAGGTTGATTAACCCATCAGCCAGCACGCGCACAACTTTCGCATGAGTCAGGATATTCTCTCCCTCCGGCACGCGCAGAATTTCGCGCAGCTTCTCAAGCACTTCGGCGTATTCGTTTCGAGGCGATGCGCTCGCGTAGATTTTGCCGTTGCTTATGGTCATGGAGCCGATCTTGCTAATTGTCCACTCCGCAGTTTTGAGCGCTTGCTCCATCGCCTCTTGAGCGCTTGGGATGTTCACGCGCTCAAACTTCCCGCGCCAATCCAGGCGAGCCGATACAACACCATCGCACCGCACAATGATTTCCTCCTTTGCATCGTTTAGCACGATAACGCGACCGCCGCCGAAAACATGCTGGATCTCGTAGAGCTTGCCAGCAGTAAAGTTTTCACCGTCTACAGTAGGGCGTACATAATATTTCATTCTACAATCTCCCAATCTTTGCCGCCGATGTGAATTGAACGCTCAAGCCTTGTGTAGCACGGGGAGCCTAACTCCCCAATAAACTTATACGCTCCTGCGTAGCGGCCTGTTTTGACCAATGCCGCCTCGTAAATCTTACCAGCCGCTATCCACGGCGAGTCCTCATAATCAGTGCGGATTTTCACCAGCATGAAACCTCCTCCTCTACGAACGCGTCAAAATCATGCTGAGTGAGTGGCACACCAGCCTCCTGTGCTTCTTCGATCATTTCGCGCAGCGTGTCAGGCATGAGTTGCCAGTTCTCCGGCATGTAGTTAGCCGCCATGCAACGCGCCCACTCGCGCAGTGTTTTGAAACCTTGACGGCGTGCCGTGTACGGTGTTTTCAATCCATCATCCCAGCCATACTCCTTGCCTACGTTTTCGAATGCGTTTACAAGGTGTTTGCGGATAGTAGTCATTTCGTTATCTCCTTTGATTGGTTGCTTTGCTTCAATGAGGGCACTATAACAAATGCCCTCGCGGAAGGTTTGGCAATTTGTGACTTCAGATCTCAATCGTTTCAATCAGCGTTGGCTCGTGCATAAGTCTATAACTTGAGAACCATAATTCATTTTCGTAGTTCTTGGCGCACTCTCTCAGATGGTCAATCTGGCAATCGTCAAAGTAAAAAATACATATTGCCTCTTTGCTATCCTCACGAACAAGGAAAAGTGAGTCACGACCATCAGTGATGTCGGTTGCACGGTAGATAGAGAATTTCATTTCGTTTTCCTTCTGTTTGTTGTCGATGGGGTTACTATAGCGCAACCCCGATTTTGTGTTTTAGCAATTCGTGCTATTTAATCGGGTTTTCGCTACTACCGCCGAACTCCTCACGCCGTCAAGCCTTTACGCCGTCCATGTAGCCGCCAATAAGACCGCCGATTAACAGCGCCATACTTCCAGCCGTGTTTGCAAAACCAGGCTCTGTTAGCAATGACCCTCCGATAATTAGCATGATAACGCCAATTCGCTTTAGTGTGTTAACAGCCATAAAATACCTCGTACAGTGTAAATGACAGTTAGGATTGTAAGGCCGATAACGGCGGCCTTGTGGAAGTCAAACGGCTCTTTTGGATCGTTCGGTGTGCTAATCACTTAGTATATCCTCGCAAATCTGGTCTACAGTGTGCATTGGATCACCATGCACCATAATATAATCCCGCGTCACGATTCGGTGATGGTATCCTTCAAGGTTGAGATAGTCTCGGCTATCTCCGGCGAACGTGTAGCCGTCTCGATGTAGGCGGCAAATGTTTACCTGAATGCCAGCGCTTACCAGCGGCTTAACTTCATCGGGGAAACCTCCGTCAGTAATGACAATCGGAACATGGCTATCGCGCACGGCCTCAGCCATTACTGCGCCAAAATACTGATCCCCAAACTGAGGTTTTATCACGTCCTCGCTAATCCAGATCATAAACTGGCGCGGCGATTTACCATTCAGGAATGGTTGCGCTTTTTCCTTCTGCTCCCTGTCGTCATACGCTTGCATAAACAGGCTGAAACGATAATCGCCCAGCATGGCCTTTGCGATCCTGAACATCGGCTCTTTGAACGAGCGCTTAACAACGTATTGCGGCGCGTGCTTGCAAATCAGGTTGCCAATCGTATCTTTGCCAGCACCTGGCGGCGCGTTGAGGATAATAATCTTTTTCATTATCGACCTGCCTTGTAGTTAGTTTGAAGCTGATCCCAATCCATGCGCTTTGCCGCACTCCCGCGCTTTTGGGTTTTCTTGCGGCGACGGTGTGAGTCCACAATCTCACCAGCGGCGCGACGGTCTTTGTTAGTGCGGATTTTCTCAAAGTTACGCATTTTTATCTCCTGTTTGCGTGGTTGCTTTCAATAAGGCCACTATATCAATGGCCTTGCAGAAAGTCTTTATCAATTCGTGATATTCAGTTTCTTTGCTGCCTTTCTCGCCATTTCGCGATAGTCACGAGAGGTGAGCTTCATCGGGTCGATAACGTGACTTGCTACCATCACACCTTCGCGTTTGAGATCTTCGATCCAGTGATCGTGGTTATTGATGTGAACAGCTTGCCGCTGAATCATGCTGAATATCATTCGCACTTCGCCACTATAACCAGGCTGGCAAGCGCCGCGAGCGTCACGATACATCGCGATCTGAATGTGTCCGTTGTTTGCCACATGAAAAACCTGGATTCTTCCGCCGCTTGTTTCCAGGCCATACACCGCATTGCGAACTAATTTCATTTCATTTTCCTTTTGATTGGTTGCTTTCAATGAGGCCACTATACCAATGACCTCGCGGAAAGTCTTTAGCAAAAAGTGCTATTTAAGCGCTGTGATTTTTGCGTCGTCTCTGATGTGATCGCGGATATCAAAGTCATGAGACGCAACCGTTGCTTTCAGCGCGTAGCCAGAGAAAACTGTGAAATACCATTCTCCATTGAGCTTAAAGTAAGTACCGAAATTGCGACCCGCTACCGCGTGCGTTGCGTCTTTGTGGATCTGTACGCCGTTGAATCGCTTAGAGTTGCCCTCGAATTTGATCTCAATCATCTTGTTACTCCTTTGTAAATTTAATGAAATTGCCGTCTGTTTCGTTCTCGCCGTTCTCGTCAAGTCCGAAAGTGCAAATCCAGCCTTGCGCGTCTGTGTACTCGTACACCGTGAACCGCCCAACCTGGCCTTTCTCAATTAGCGGGTAGCTCTCACCCGCCTTGAATAGATCGTATGTTGACCGTATGCACTTCATTATTCAGCCTCGAACTCACACATTAAAACTGCATCAAGCATGTCGTCACGGCGTGGAGTTTCGTTTGCCCCGTCGCTCCAGTGGCAACTGCCGCCAGCCTTGATATCGCGAATCATGCGCCCCATCATTTCCGGCGAATAGTCAATAACTGTGTAGTTGTTTTCCTCGTCAAAGATGAAAAGTGAAAGCTCGCCGTCGATCTTGTCTACCGCCTTGAATACCTGATATTTCATTCTACACCTCCAACAATCTCAGCCTCGCCCCAGCTCATCATAAACGGCAGAGGCTTCTGCATATCGACCGTATCTGGAAGCTCGCCAACCCCGCCAGCAACCGGATCGTAACCAATCCGTAAAAGCTCGCTCATTGACACGTTGATGTAGCGGAGGGATTGAATGTGTTCCGCTTCAACCTCAATCGGGAATGTTAGGTGCTTTAGTCCGTCGTATGTTCCGTGGTTCAGTAGCAGCGCTTTTACTTTCATTTTTATCTCCTTCGTTGTTTGGTATGGGTGCATTATAGCGCCCCTTGCGGAGCGCGTTTTAGCAATTCGTGCTATTGAGGATTTTCTTTATCCTTTGGCGGTAGAATTGCATGACGTGCTCATTGTGCCAACTGCTCATATGATCTTAACTCCCGTTGACCGACTGAGGATCTTGTTGCGTGCCTCCGCTAGCTCGTCATCGTCCAGCTGTCGCGCCGTGCCAGTTGCAACCATAGCCTCGATTGCCTTTTGCACACCCTGAGCCGTGCGGATATCATCCGGCATCGCTTGCCAGGTTTCCGGCTTCATCTTGTAGTTGAGCGACTTCTGCAATGGGTTATCATCGCTGTAGCTCTTGTAGGTGCATAGCTTTGTGCCGCTGGCGATATCGTAGAAAACCAGGGAGCGGCTCTGCTCGTTGGTCAGTCCGTAGATGTGAATCCCGTGCTTTAGCGCGTAGTTGCGTGCTTGTGCGTTAATCTTCATCATCCACCTCAACAATGGATCCGTCCTCCAGTAGCTCAATCGCCAGGTAGCGCGTATCGCCGTCCTCGTCTACAACCTTGATTGCAAGGTAGCCGTATAGTGGGTGCGCTGCGTATTTCGCTTGATAGGTCTTGCCAGCCTTAAAGCCTGGATAGTCAACGTTGAATCTGATCATTATTTGCCCTCCATAATGTCTGCCAGGTCGTTAAGTCGCTTTGCAATCTCCCGCGCTTGTTTTGGCGTATAGATGCCACGCCACGAGATTCTGTCGCCGTCAAAGCATCCGTCAATATGGATCTTGTCATGCCGCCCGTAGATTCTCATTTCGTCGCCGTGCGTGTCAGGGTGTGCTGTCTTGATCATTATTTAACCTCCTCGAATTCGCCAGTGCTTAGATAATAAGCGATGCCCTTGCGTGTCATTGTTGGGTGAGGCCAGCCGGATTCATGCCAAATCACATCGCCAGCGCCCTTTGTCCACATAGTTTCTCCATCCCAGCGCCATAACCTGTCTGAGAATTTGGCGCGGTACACCACGCCAGCTTTTACGTCATTAGCCGTGAAATTCATAATCAACCACCCCAAATTCGTTAACAATCTGTGCTTTGTAGAAACCGCCGTTAGCGGCCAGGCTGTAGCACGCTGCTACTGAATCAAACTCGCGCACTACCGCGTTGCTGCTCTCGTGCTCCCAGGTAATCAGTGTAACCATCTTGCAATCTCCTCAATTCGTTTCGTTGAGGATATTATGCCCCACTCGCGCGGGGCAGTTTTAGCAAAAAGTGCTATTTACCAATCAGATGGTTAGGATCGTGTTTGCGTTAACAAACGAAAGAGCAAACACTCCGCCACCATCGCAATCGGTCAAGGCCGCAAAGATTTCGTCACCAGGGTTATCGGTTTGGAGCACGGACTCCACCTGCTCAACTGCTTCTTTAAGCTCGCTCTCTGTCACGCCGCACGCGCCAGGGCATACCATAAAGATGGAGTTGAATCCGGCGCGGTCGTGCGCCTCAATGATTTCGTCCACAAGCTGATCGATTTTCTCGTTGCGCATAATTAAACCTCCTCGTTGATTTGCTTCTTGATTAAATCCTGGTAGCGCTGAACCGCAATGATAGCGCCCTGCAACTGCTCGCCCTCCAGGTCTGTGAGATTTGGCATCACGTCTGCAATCGCTTTCAGCGCCTTGTTAGCCGCACGCGCCTTGATTGCTGGTAGCTCGTCGCTGGCAATCGCTCGCTTTTTGGGGTCGGGGTTGAATGTGCAAACGTACCCAATCGGATCCGTGATGCGCTTCACGCTGATAGCTCCCAGGGTGCGAACCTCTCGCGCCATAGTTGTACGGATATGGCTTGGGTTGATTTTCTCCCTGCCGGACGCTTGCTGTAACTGGTAGTCGGTCATGATAATCTCATCACGCTCACCACTCGCCAACATTCTCGCCGCTGCACGCAACTGATCGCCAAATGATTGATCTGACATAGTTTTACCTCCGCTTGTTCGTTTCGTGGTGCATTATGCATGTTACAATCGGTTTTCACAAGTTTTTTTTGATCAGAAAAACAAAATTTATCGCAAGTTGTTGATTTGCATGATGATAAATCCTGTTTTTGCATGTTACAGCCGTTACAGTTTTTTCGGAGGCCATAATCAATATGTATGTATTACCCAATGCAACCATGACGCAATGATGAATCGCACACATCCTGAGCGGAACATGCCTATAAATTAACCAATACCACCAATAATAAAATCCCATAACCACCCCATACCATATGGAACAAGTATAACGCAGTGAAAACAAATATAATATATATAAAATAAACTATTGATTTTATTAGTTGTTTATAGGGTGATTAAAAGTTTTTTTTGTTTCTGCCACGCGAAAAACGCGAACAAACTACGCCACCGTACTTTCGGTAACAAGAGGAAGCGAGTGTAAACAGGAGATAACAGAATGGAGTTTTCGAGAGCGTCAAAACAGCACCGTCAGGCCGTGCTGATTCCCACAATCAAATCACATCAAAAATCATCAACAATCATCACAATCACACAAAAGTTGACGGGCATCAAAAACAACATTACAAAACTGGTCAAGCAATCATCAAAATCACTGACTACCGATTAAATAGCACTTTTTGCTAAAACAGAGTGACCTGATTTCGGCATAATGCATTCATCGAAACGAACTGAGGAAAACGAAATGACCTATCACATCACCAGCAAAGAAACCAGCAACATCATCAGCCTGATTTGCCGTGCGCAGCGCAACATACGCCGCACAAGCAAGGCTGACAACATTGAAGGTTGCCGTCAGTATGGCGAGTACCTGGGCGTACTGGAATGTGATATCAACCTTGTTTGCGACACTATCAAGGAGACAAAGAAAGCTGACTTGTTCCTGGCGCTTGATGATTTGATTATCTGGTATCGTGAAATGGATCGCATGAGCCAGGTTAAGAACTAAACCAATCAGGAGATAACGCATGATCAAAAAACACTTATCGCGTGGTGGCAATCAGCCGCGAGAACGGAAAGCGTGTAGTGTGCTATGAAGGTGATCGCGCAACGCTGGCGACTGACACCTACACCGAACTAACCGAACGTAGTCCGACATTCTTTGCCGACTTCAAAGTTGTGCTGGAGCGCCTGGAACCTGTTACTGTACTGGAGAGTGAATAATGCGAGTTACGAAAGAATTACGCGGATTCTGCCGCAATAATGGAATGAAGATTTACGTTAGCGGCGAGCGTCGCAACCTGTTTAACCTGTACGATATTCGTGATGATCGCCTTATCTGCAATTGGGAGTTGATGGGCGGCTTTCTGATTAAGGGTAAGAACAAGAAACTTCCCTCCGCTTGCTGGGAGTGCTCGCCAGCCATGATTCACGACGAGCAAGAGCTAGTTGACGAGATCAAGAAGATTAAGGGTGTGATTTATGAGACTTCTGGTTTTTGCTAATGCCTGGATGATTGCGGTTGCCAATGACCACTACGGCGGTGATGGTAAACGAGCGCCCAGACACTCATTCTGGAACTGATAGCACTTTTTGTTAAAACTCCGGCGCTGCGGCCTGGTATAGTAGCGCCATCGACAACAAACGAGGACAAACGAATGAAGCTCAAAACTCAAAACATCATGAAAACCCTTGATAGCCATCATCGCGTGATCATCAAGTGCGATATCCCAGGCGAGAAAATCAAGCAAGTGACCATCACCGAGGGGAAAGGCTGCTACACCGTTGGAACGTCGCCGCGCTGCACTCTGCGCAAGTATAGCAAGCAGGATGTGATCGACTTCCTGGATGAAAACTCAATGTATATCGAAACCTGGAAAGCATGGTAATCCCTGATTGGTTTAAAGGCGGCAATTGCGCCGCCAGTTAAAGGAGAAAATTGTGGTACAAGATGGTTTCTTTGCCCGCCTGCAAGAGGCTGAGGCGGCTGGACTGAATAAAGAGGCAGCGCTTGAGGTTGCTTATAAACTGCGCACGCTGGATGATGCGCTTGGAGATATGGATATGGATATGGAAAGCGGAGTGATGTTTGCCGATCCAACCATGATTGTGAATGACTGCGGCTGTGAATTTGATCCAGCTTGCAAACGTTGCTTCCCGTTTTGAGGTGATAGATATGTTTGAACGTGAAGGCCTGGTTTTCTCAATGTTCGACGGTTCCGGCTACGCGGCGCTGCCGTGGGCGAAAGCTGGTTACAAGGTTATCTGTTTCAATGCAGATGAAGGTGATCACGGCTCGTACCAGTCAGTGCGCGTAACGCATCCCAATATTAGCTACGTTAACGCATGGATTGACGACGATTTCAAGGTGAGCGCGTGCAATCTGCTTTGGGGTAAGCCTGATTTCATTATGGCGTTTCCTCCATGTACTGACCTGGCAAACTCCGGCTCTCGCCACTGGAAGCGCAAATCGGAGATTGATCCAGATTTCCAGGTTAAAGCGGCGGCTACCTGCAAGATTGCGGCGGAGATTGCTGATCACTTCGGTGCTCCGTACATGATCGAAAACCCTGTAGGCAAGCTGTCAACGCTATGGCGCAAGCCGGATCACAAATTCCATCCGTGCGACTATGGCGGATATATCCATATCAAGGATGAAGCTCACCCTGCTTTCCCTGATATCATCCCAGCGAGCGACGCTTACAATAAGCAAACTTGCCTTTGGACTGGTAACGGCTTTGTGATGCCTGAGGCTTTGCCAGTGGATCCGGTTGGGAATGATAATCCAGGATGGAAGAAATTAGGCGGTAAATCAGCGCGAACAAAACTGATTCGCTCACTCACTCCGCGCGGCCTGGCGATTGCTGTATGGCTGGCTAATTCAAAATAGCACTTTTTGTTAAAAGCGGGTCGATAAGATCCGCTATTATTATCTCAACGAAACGAATTGAGATTAATAAATGAAGGTCAAAGGATTAAATCAGATTTGCACGTCTTTAATCTATGCCCTTGAAAACAAAGGGCTTTCAGTAAAGGAGGCAAAGCAAAGATTCGAACAATACGCAGGTTTTAGAGTTTCAGCACGCGGCAAAGATAAATTGATTGATACCCTGAAAGCTTATTCAAATATAAGGAGCAAGTAATGAAAGTTATCCGCAACTCTGACAATAAATTAATGAAAGGACGCTTTAAAGCGGTAATGGTTCCTGTTAATGACAGCAGTGAATTCGTTGAAATGGAGACTTTCCAGGTTCGTGAACTAACGAAAGGAAGCAAGTGGACTGAGGCTAACATTAACGATTTTCGTATGATCAAGTCAAAAACAATAAAGTGCACATTTGTAGACCACAAAAACCCAACAAAGAAAACTTTTAAGGCTGGTAAGCGCTACCAGATCGAGCAAGGGCGCGTGTTGGGTGGCGTTGCGGGTTATGTGTTTGACGAGGACGGCGACCGCTTCACTCTCTACAGAGAGGAGATCGGATTCTCTGCTGGTGGTGCTTACTTGTTCGAGGCTAAATACAACTGAGGAGGTGAATCGTGATTCAGGGCATAGAATACACGCGCCACATACCAAAAAGTATGCTGGCTAATAGATTCAAAGTGACATACAGCGACATTTCATTATTCACGGTTGGCGAAACGGTTTATCAGATTCGTCAGCGCGGCGGATACCTGCTGATTGGTCACACATTCCACAGGTCTTTAGACTTTGATCCAGAAACGCTTGAATGCTGGAGCATAGACGGATCAAAACTTCTCGCAAAAGTTGAACGTTTAAAATAGCACGAATTGCTAAAAGGCTGTAAGATGGTTGGCCTATAATACGGGTCAACCAACAAGGAGACTTTAAGATGTTTTTTGAACAATCCACGCTGACACCACAACAAATCATTTCAACGGCTGAGGCTCAAGGTTTGAGTGCCGTTAAGGTTGCAATCCAGGCAAACGGCTACTCTCGATCGTCTGGTTTTTGGGGTGACGTGAAGGACATTAACAGCGGAAATGACAAGTACCCTGTGATTTCCCTCGGCAACGATTGCGACGTTGTAGGAAAACTGTCTCGCAGCCTGGCGGAATCCGTTCAATTCCCTGTTTCATCTGCATATATGCATTTTGTAGGCTGTGTGTCTGCCGCAATGCTCGGACGATTCACCGTGGAATACCACGGAACCGATCAGCCAACGGCGCTATACGTTGTGACCAGCCAGCCGCCGTCTACTGGTAAATCCGCGATCAACTCAATGGCGATTGCTCCGATTGTTGCAGAGGTTGAGCGCATCAACGAGCAACGCAAGAAAGAGCGCAAAAAGATTCAGGCAAAACTCAACGGGATCGCAAAGGAATTAAAGAGCGAGCGCTCCGGCACTGAGTATGCTGCGCTTTACGAGGAGAAAGAGGAGTACGAGGAAAAGCTCGCAAAACTGTGCGACGTTGTGTTTCCGGTTTCAGATACCACTCCAGAGGGTTTGGCTAAAATCAACTTTCGCCAGGGTAACTTTGCTGTTATCTCGGACGAGGCAACAAGTATAAACTCATTGCTAGGTCTTACATACGCCAATAGCGAGCGCAAGACTAACAGCGAATTGGTGCTAAAGGCTTGGGATAGCGGTCACGTCTCCATTGCTCGTGCAAACGCAGAGAACAACATGAGCTTTACGGCTCTTGGTTGCATGGCTGTAATTGCTCAGGACGAAACAATCAGCGGCATTATGGAGGCTGGTGCTCGTGGTATCGGTGTTTCTGAGCGTTTCTTGCTGGTACGCGAGGAATCATTCTTAGGCCGCCGTAAGTTTGTTGACGACAACGGAGACACAACTTACACGCCAGTTGATGCAGGTCTTAAAGCGGACTATTACAAGCTGATCCACAATATCATGACGGAGCAATCCGTTTCGTTGAAGGTTAGCCGCTCCGCTATGCGAGTGCTCAACATGGCACGCCAGGAAATGGAGCCAAAACTTGCAGACGGAGGAGAATACTCTCACACCATGCTACGCGGCGCGTTGGGTAAAATGGATAAACAAGTTATTCGCCTGGCTTCAGTGATTCACACGATCCGAAACTGGCAGGACGTTAACGGAACCACCACAAAGTCAAAAGAGATTGACGTTGAGACGATGCAGGAGGCGCTCTTGATGTTCCAAGAGTTGAGCAAGACCTACATTAGCGCGGCAAACGCCTCAGGTCATGCTGGTCAGGATGCGGAGTTGATCAAGATTATCGACACGATAACCAGACTCGGAAAAGCAAATAAGGGCGCTATCACTGCGCGAGCTATTTACGAATCCGTGCGCAAGGTTCGTCCGTTCCTGGGTCAGGCTGGCGTGATGAAGCGAATTGAGGATCACTTGCTGCCAATCCTTGAAGATCTGAATTACGTATGCCTCACGAATGGGCGCGTGTTTGTGAATCCTGCTTTAATGGGGTGATAAATGATGTTTTTGCTGGATCTGTATAAGTTTTGCGAAAGTTACGATTGGTTTAATCGCCAGCACTTAGCCAGATTTGTTTTTCAGCACAAAGAGTGTGAGCGGCTCGCAAGAGCCGCAAATATGACGCCTCGGAAATTCGCCTCAAGCGTTTCTCTTGAGTTTATACCGCGAATGGCTACGTTGGGTTATCTTGGGATCGATAAAGGCGTGGTGACGTGCAAAGGCTCGCACAAGAGGCCGTTTGGATTTGAACTGTATAGCCTGGAGGGTGAGAGCAATAAATATATTTACGATCTGTTTCACCTTGACGAGTTAAGCGACGATGAATTATTCAACACAAAATCTAATAGATGCGATTATGAAGCACTGCGCCGTAAATTCGGTATCGCATGACGAAATGATTGCGGCGCTGATCCTGATCCTGTATAGCGACATGAGAGCTAATCCAGCAAAGGAGCACAACCTGCACGACGAGGACGGAGTGGTATTGATTAACGTCAGACTACTAGAATGAAAAAAGGGGCTTTATGCCCCTTTATTTTTTCTGCCATTCCAAACAACGCCAGCGGCAAAGCCAGCAACAAAAAAGCAAGCCAGCGCAAAAAACATCACATACAAATCGCTCTCGCTGTTTCTGATCTCGATCTTGTCGGCTGTGATTGTATCAGCCTGGATGCTTGAAGTGCTCACCTTCTTTTTGTTGGAGGAGTCAACCTTGCCAACCTGCGAATCCTTGATCGTGTTTTCCTGCTTGCTGCTCTCGTCATTCTTTGCTGTCACGCCTACTGTTTGCTTTACGTTTTCGGCTCCGGCCTGTGCTGTGATTTCCGGCTTGCTGCCGATTAAACCGCTCAGAGCGCTTGACGCTGAACAACCAGAAAGAGAGGCGGCAATCAGTACCGCCAAAGCTAATCGTTTCATTTTTTCAGATCCTTAGTGCAATATTTGTACTCAACCGCGCGACGGTTTTTTAGTCCTTTGGACTTCTCGCGCTTGCCCGTTTTTGGATTGTAGTAATACGTCCATTTCCAAAGCTCGTCGCACGCGCCGTAAAGATCGCCATTGTTGATCTTCTTGAGCATGGTTGACTTGCGAAACGCTCCAGTACCAGCATTGTACGTAAAGGAGTACATTGCCGCACGCATAGTGTCTGGAATCTCAACATTAACGCGCTTATCCACCTCTGCTTTTGCGATCCCGATGTGCTTGGCAAGAAGTGCGTCACATTCTCTCTGCGTGTACGTCTTACCTAGCACAACATCAGATCCGGTAATGCCAGCGCAGACCGTCCAAACTCCAGCGATATCTTTATATGGCTTATAACGGATGCCCTCGATCTCCTCCAGGAGTGGAGAAGTTAGCGAGAGCGCAGCGCCAAATAAAGCGTATGCCGCGCCTCTCTGTAAATTCATGATTATTTCCCCCTAATTCTAATTGCCTCTTTGATATCTTCACGATCCAAAGCCTCTCGCAGCGCCTTGCTATCCTTCCAGCGCAGATAAGCGCCCCAAAAACCAAAAGCCGCCATAAGGACAAGGCCAGAAACCGCAATGGTAATTTGCCCCGTCGCCGCGCCTGTCAGTGATGCACCTCCGGTTCCGGTAGTTGCCGCGTTTAAAAATTCTCTCATGATCTAACCTCCTCCGATAAAATGTCAACAATTAAGTGAGTGTATCTTAACCAGTAACGAGCGAAAACGAAACAATAAAAAAAGGGCTAGCAAATGCCAGCCCTTTGTAAACTTATGAAATTAAATGTCAATCAACCTGTAAAAACTCCAGATGATGACCTTTTAGCGGTGCAATGATATGCTGCCCTGATTCATCTTTAATCTTGTACATACCGCCAGGCAATGGCTCTGCCTCGTACACAAAGCCCTCGTAGTAAGGCAGTGTTTTAGATGAATTCTCAACGCATTTAACTTTCATTATTTTGACTCCATCATTTCAGGGTAGAACATGAATCGCCCGATCTCGCCGTGCTCTTTGTCGTAGATGATAACCGCAGCGCGACGACGAGAGCGCCAACCACCGCGAGCCGCATACGCATCTTTTGCCGCCATAGTGCTGTGAACTTCAACAATCCCCAGGCTGGTTTCTGTCACGGTCTGGTGATGCCAGTGTCCAACATGCGCATACATTGATTTTGAATTGCCAAAATCCTCGCGCCAATCTGCCGCGCACATCATCAACAACGATTCCGGCTTGCGAACGGTGTGACCGTGATGATACGCAAGGAAGGTTTTTCCGTACTGCGTGTGATGCACTACGCGAGGAGAAACGTCAACCGTCACGCGAGGCTCGTTTTCGTATGCCGCCGCCATTGCTGCACGTAGCCAGATCATGCCTGACTGGTCATGATTTCCCTCGATCACCTGAATTTCAACCTCTTTGTGTTTGGTCAACATCAAGGAGATAGCGCGGCGCGTTGCGCGGATAGCGACATAAACCAGTTTTGCATAGCGCGAATCCTGATCCAGAACATGACCGCTAGCAGGTGTTACAGCCTCCAGGCCGTCACTGTGAAGCATGTCACCACCAATCAGGAGCACGGCCTTTTCGCTATTTGGCGCACACTCTACAGCATAATCAAAGAAGTCATTCATGACTTTCTCGGCGGTTGCAGTGTCCCAATTCTCGCCGCATTCGTGCTTGTGAGCCATTGCGCCAATGTGCATGTCAAAGATCGGATATAGCGCAAGGCTCTCGCTGTAGTCCGTTCGGATTTCCGGTTGAGGCTCCAGGCGCGGAACTTCCTCAGCGAATGCTTCCATCGCGGCTTGCATTAGCGCCTCAAGCTGCTCTTTGTCCTTGCTGGTCTTAATCCAGCGCACAACCTCTGTGCCGTCCGCCCGAACCATTACGGATTCGCCTGTTACCGCAAAACCTGGTGATCCTTTCGTGTCGATTTCACCTTTGCGTGCCAGTCGAGCGGCGCGGCGCTCAACTGTGCGAACATTCAAGCCGAACTCCTCCGCGATCTGCTTGTAGGTTTTGCCCTCCGCTCTCGCGTCTTTAAACTGCTGGTCTGACATTTTCTGAATCATTAACTTTTCCTCTCAAATTACATAACAAGTGCGTACATAACAACGGCGGCAATGATAACGGGCATTGGAAGAACAAGCAAGCGCCACATGATAACTATTCTCCTTTGTAATACTTTTTCGGCTCTCTGATTTTTGCCATTGCTTCTTTGAAGTCAATTTTTGTCGGGATTGCTGGCACGCGGTGCATTTTGCGCGGCCTCTCGTGCAAGTAAGTCATTTTCCCGTTGCTGATAATACTAACATCAGCCAAATCAAAGATTTTAGCAATTCGTGCTATATCGTCTGCCATTCCGGTTTCTTTGGCGTGATTCCAAACGGCCTCGCGGCCTTGCTCAACCTTCATTAAATCAATCCCTCCTCAATAGCCTTGTCAACCTGCTCGATTTTCTCGATTGGAGCGTGACCTGTCGCCACCTGCAAGTAAATCATTGCGATATCCCAATCGAAACCGTAGCCCTCTTTGCTGCCTCCGGCTACCGCCTCGCGTGCTAATTCCTGCGCGATTTTGAAAGAGCGTTTGCTGTAGATTTTCATTTCGTTTTCCTCAGTGGTTTTCGTTGGAAATAATTATGCCCGACTTTCGCCGGGCAGTTTTAGCAATTCGTGCTATTGCACTCTAATTTTGCCGTGCCAGAAATGCCAATCGTCGCTCATTTCTTGCAGGTCGTCGCTGATCTTGTTTTTCCACTTTTCGAGCGGTAGCGACCTGGTTTCATCAAAGCTCATATCTAGGGCGCTTGTGAACTCCCAGGGGTCAACGTCCAGCGCATCTTTTATGTCGGGGTTTTTGTCTAGCGCTTCGCACACCATTGCGCGATACAGCAGGAATAAGCCAACCTCGTTTAGTGTTACATTTCTTTCACCCATTAAATCAACTCCCCTATTTTGATGATTAGCGCAAGGAGCGCATAAGAGCAAAAACCACTTCCTATCATGAATGCACAAAGTATTGCTAGTGCTGCAATATCATCTTTCATTAAAAACTCCTTGCTTTGGCTCGCTTGTTTTTTACTGACGGGCAAATATCGCTGATTTTCACGTAGTGAGTTTGTTGCGTTTCGCCCTCTTTCAATTTGCGCATGACAAAGATCACGCTGCCTTTGTTGTTGCCGCTAACTGGCTCACCTGTCAGGCCGGAAATAAACGCTAATCGTCCGGTTCGTGAATACTCGCGCCCATCTTCATCTTTCCACGTCTCGCCAGTGATCCAGATAATTTCCGCAGCGTGCTTTTGCGCATCGCTAAACCATGCCGTTGAGTTGTCGGATGGAAGCAAGATGTCGATCTGGTTGTCGTGCTCCATCTGCTCAATGGCCTTGAGCACAAAAGGATCTGGATTCGAGTATGGCGGATTCAGCCATACGTGCTTCTTGCTCCCCCACCAGCGCTTTAAGCAGTTTGTTTCTTTGCTGTAGAATTTTTCACAGACTTTATTGTCCTCACTAGCCGCAGCGTCAAGATCATATTTTCCGTAGCGGTTTTCCATGTACGCAACAACATCGCGCGGAGTAGCCCAAAGGTCACGGACAACATCTGGAGTGTTGCTTCCTGCGTAACGGTTGCCAGTAACCTTGTAATACTGGCAAGGCTTCACGGCTTGGTAATGACCACCTGAACGCAGAGCGATATCTGAATATTTCCCGTGCTGCAATTCGTGAAAGTCCATTTCATCAACCTGCTCGATGCCGTCGATTGTTGAGTTGTCAAGAATGTCTTTAGCCATTTTAGATCCTTATTTCATCATGTAGAATTTAGCTGCGTTGCTAGCGTCGGATTTACTCTCTGCTTTTGGTGCTTCAATTTCCGCACCGCTTGCGGCTGCCTTAGTCAGTAGCATTGGGGCAAATATAACGGCAAGGAAGATTCCAACAACGCCAAAGATTATATCAACACCAAACGCAACTAGAGAGATTATCAGTGAAACAATAAATAGGGCGATAAGAACAACAAAAATCCAGTAAACCGCTTTAGAGATATCTTTTAGCATTTTCAAATCCTCAGTTGTTTTCGTTGGGTGTATTATGCCGGATTCATCATCCGGCGTTTTAGCAATTCGTGCTATTTATTGTTTGCGTCCTCAAAGTTTTCTACCCACTTTGATGCTTCCTTGATCCCCATTTTTGCAATAATATTTCCGTTGAACTCTGAGCGCTTTTTGGCATATCGAACCGTCAAGGATTCCTCATAATCAAGACCATCAATAAACATACTTCCTGCTGTCTTTAAGGTTTTAGGCTCCCTGGCTCGCTCTCCATTCTCTGAATAAACAGAGAGTTTGCACTGCTGAGATACAACCAGATCGGCTTTTCTCTTTGCCTTGTCGCTTAACTCGTAACCGCTGGCAATGACAAAATCATTGACTGATTTCTTTGATGCCATAATGCAAGCCTTACGATTAAATTCAATGTCAATCGGATCTTTAACCATACTCTCCATTAATGATGGTGCTTTCCATGCCGCCAATCCAGATGCGAGGATTATCGCAGCGCCCAAGATTTGCTTTTTCATTTGATTCTCCGTGTTTGTTTTGTTGTGTGCATAATACAAAACCCGCCGGAGCGGGTTTTAACAAAAAGTGCTATTTCTTCAAGAGATCTGCAATTGCAAGCTTGAATTGCTTCACGCCATAGCAAACGGCGGCGAACCCTCCGCGCTGGCGAACGTCACGCAAGAAAGCTTTCTGCTCGTCGCTGACTGGTGACGCCTTCCCTTTTCCTGATTTGTTGACACGCTTCAACTCTATGGCAGCGAAAGGGTATGGCGCATTGATACCAATCAGGATAATAAAATCAGAAACGCCTTTAAGCAATCCTGCTTGCTCGTCCCTCAACGCGCTGGTGATGGCCTTTTGCCCTTCGTTTACCGTGTGCCAGAAAAGAAAGTGTGGGTAATGGTGGCGCAACCACGCCACACAATCAACCTGGTGAGAATCTTCCTTGCGCGTATCGCTCGGATCGCGCTCGTAATATTCCAGATAATCGCCTTTGTCAGTAACCATAATTAAAACTCCCGATGATAAATAATGTCCTCTCCTTTCGCGTTTTTGCGATGCGTAACGCGTTTCGGAGCCATAATGTGATGCGCGTTTTGCATGATCTTGCGAGCGTTGCGATAGCTTGCCGTAACACCCGCAATCCTGCGATCTGCAATATGCTTGAGCGCTGTTTGTCTCCATAGCGTTTTACAGATCTGACTGTCAGACTCAGGGAAAAAACGCTCATAAGCTTTGAACGTTTCGCCGTTAGCCTCAAGCTCATAACAGAACACGATCCCGCGCTGGTTTTTTGTCATATCGACACGGAAAGATTTCACATTGCACCAATCGTTCTTGGTGTAGTGCTTGCCGGATAGTTTTTCGTTCGGGTCAATTAGCGACACATCACAGCAGCGGCAAATCCTGGCGGCTATGTCGTTTTTAGCGCCGCAGCCTTTGACGACAACCTTTTTAGTGCGCGGGTCTACCTGATCCTCGCACTCCCGATACTTCCAGAAATACTCACAGCGATTCCCGTTTTCGTCAACGCGAACGCAGCGGCGTGCATAGAATGAGTTTTCAGTTCCGCAGTCAGGGCAGAATTTAGGATCCTTCCCGTTGTCGCCACGGCGCTGATACTGCGCTTGTTCCAGAATAGGATCAAAATAAAGCTGCCCCAACTCGTCCATGCATCCGGCAAAGTCAAGAACAAGATGATCATCTTTCTTGAATCCTTGTTCAATGTGCCATTTCTTTAACAGTCGCATACCGCGCCCCAAAAGCTGGATCAGCAGTGTTAGCGATCCGATTTTTCTCAGGATAACAGAGGTATCCCAATATGGCACATTTACGCCAGTGGTAAGAGCCTGAACTTGGAAAATGTATTTTACCTTGCCCTCGAATGCTTCTTTCAACCACTCCTTGCGCTGTTTCTCTCCCGTCTTGCCAGTGATGATTCTGTATGTTGCGCCTGGAGGAAGTGCGGCGGCTGCCTCTTTACAGTGACGCTCACCTGCGCAAGTTACCAGCACACCGTTGCGGTCTTTGCAGATCTCATGAACGCGTGACATGATTTTTTGCGTCATGGTTGCATCATTATGGATCTTCTCCTCCATCTTGCGCAGAGTTTTCTGGTCAAAGTCCGCAACTCCGTCCTCGCTGGATGCCGTGAATTCTGAAAGGTCATAACCCAATCCATCTACGCCGCCAAAGTTTGTAGGCACAACGGAGCCGAACTTGATCAGGTAGTTGGTATCAATGTTCGTTACCTGCTCGCGCCAGAAACCGCGCTGGCGCTTATCTTCTACAAGGATTGGAACCACGCCGCGAAACTCTGAGCCTGTCATTCCAAAAATGCGCAACTCATGCCCGTATGCCTCTTTGCATCGGCGCTGCATTTCACGAATAATAAGCGTATATTGCGTGCGGCCTGTTCCCTCCATTGGCTCGCCGTCATTGTTGAGAGCGCGGGAGCCGTCACCATTCAGGACAATCTCGCCTTTTTTCGTGGTCATTTGCTGCCACGGCTCCTCGTTTTCGATTGCCTCCGCTAAATCCTCCCAATCTACCTGGTGGCATTCGTCAATCCCGATAACGTGTGGCACGTAGTCACCAAGCGCCTTAAATAGTCCATTTGAAACGGTTCCCTCGGAACCAACAACGATGGGGAAGTGTACGCCCTTGAGTTTCAGCGCCGCGCAGTAAACGGAGTTAGGCACGCCGAAATTGCTGATCTCCTCTGAATCCTGATCCACGATCTCACCCTGGCGAGCAAGAACCATCATTTTAAGCCCCATCCTCTGGCACTGAGCCGCGACCATTGCAAAAATCATTGTTTTGCCAGCAGATACGGACGCTTTCACAAAGAAAGGGTGCTCATAGTTCTTCATGCGCTTTGCAATCTCAGTGTACGCAACGCACTGGTAAGGGTATGGTGTGATTTCGCCAAACGTAAAGCGATCTTGAATCGCCTTGATTACCGCATCACCCAAAGCGGAAAGCTGTTTATCAATGTTTGGAATTGCCATTTTTAACCTTTATTCGTTAACCGATTGAATGTATAATAACGCCTACGTTTTGAATGTTTTTAGCAAAAAGTGCTATCGGAGGTTTTAATATGAAAATTGCTGCATCAACTGGCGAAATTGACAAGCGCACAATCAATGGCAACAACGGAGTGAAGCGCGGTAAAGACAAAAAGAAGCGCAAGCGCAAAACAGGCTACTACGTTCTAAAGGATGAAGTCAAAGCCGGATTGCGTGCTCGACTAGATGCCGTTTGCGAATATTACGGATCTCAGGCGGAAATGACAAGGCGCTTAAAGGTTACTCACCAGGTTATTCAGCAGTGGCGCAAGCGCGGGATGATTTCCGTTTCTGGAGCCGAAAAGGTTCATGCAGACTACAAGCGAAACGGTTGCAAGGGTTATCGGGCTTCATTCTGCCGTCCTGACCTGAGATTTGACTCCAACGGAAAAGCGCTAACGACGAAATGTGACCGCTATGAAATGCTGCGAGTGGTCAAAGAGTCGGACTTCATAAACAGCACGAATAGCTAAACCAAAGATCGCGTATCTGGTATCATCCGGCTACGCGATTTTTTATTGGAGAAAGCCATGCAAGAAGTACACCCAAACATGATGTTTCAGAAAGAGGATGTATTGCCGTACATGAAAGGAGTGTGGCGCGATGCGCTTCAAAGCCTTTGCGGTTTGAGTAATGACGTTTTCAACAAGAAACACCAGCCATGCCCTCATTGCGGAGGGAAAGACCGATTCCGTTGGACTGACAAACTTAGCACTGACGGCGACGGCGGAGCAGTGTGCAACGGTTGCGGGAATGATAGCGGCATTGGCTGGTTAATGAAGCTCACTGGTGAGCCTTATAGCGAGTGTATCAACATTTTAGGCCGCTTTCTCGGAAAGGTTCCGCAGGAGTATATAGTTAAGGCCAATAAACGAGCCTCCCGCGCGTCAGGTTACTCTTTTGGATCTCAGGCTCCGCATGAAAACTGTGTTGCAGTAATGGAAAGAACGAAAGGTGTGCTTAAAACTCCCCTAAGCGTTTTTGAGGGCATCGCGCCGCCAGATGATGAAATGTACTCTGTAGGCGTGAAAACGCTTGAGAATGGCGAGGAATCGCTAATTCATGCCATTCCGTGCTACCTGGTACATGAAGATGGTCTTGATGATGAAATGTGTAACATCCTCATGATTGACGAGGCGGGGGAACAAAAGTTTTATGCAAAGGACTACACGCGCGGCTCTGTTGCGGTGACTGGTAAAACTGACAACACGATCTATCTGTGTGTTGATTGGGTGGACGCGCAACACATTCACTTGTCTACAGGTCAAGAGGTGTGGGCTTGCTTCTCAAGTTATAACGTCGAGATTGTTGCGCACCGATACAAAGGAGATCGAAAAATGCGCGTGGTGTGTAAGTCAACCGATCAGGACGTAATAATAGCCGCAGAGGAGAGAGGGCTTGACGTGATGCTTCCTATTGACGATAATTTCCGGCAAGGGATAGAGCGAAAGCTTTACAAGCCGGAAACTTTACTCCCGACACGGTAAACCATTGCTTTCTTGCCCCGCTTCGGCGGGGTTTTTTTATGCCTTGCGCAATGCTATAATCATGCTTGTCATTAACAAAACGTGCTATTTAGGAGAATTTACATATGGCTATTTACCGCAAGGGTCAAGCGTCAATGGACGCTGACGGATATATCACCGGATACGGCACAAACTGGAAAACTGCGTTAACGCTTATTCGTCCAGGCGCAACCATTGTGTTTGCAACCAATCCAGTTGCGTATGCAACAATTAGCGAGATCGTAAATGATACGTCACTGCGTGCAACCTCAACTGGTGGCGCTGTTGTTCCTCAGAGTGACTATGTGATCCTGCTGCATGATTCAATAACTGTTGACGGCCTGGCGCAAGATGTTGCTGAAACTCTGCGTTACTACCAGGGGCAGGAAACAATGTATCAGGAGTTTGTTGACTTCCTGAAAACATTTGATTGGGAGAAACTAGAAGCAATCGACGCGAAAGTAAAAGAGAATGCGGCGGCGGCGGCTGGTAGTGCGGCAAATGCTTTGCAGTCCGAGCAAAACGCATTCGTGCATAGCCAAAACGCAAGCACATCAGCAAGCGCAGCAGCAGCAAGCGAGAGCGCAGCAGGTCAGAGCGCACAAGCGGCTCACGTTAGCGAGAGCAACGCCAACGCTTACAGAGAAGCAGCAGAAAACAGCGCCAACTCAGCAGCAGCACACGATCAGTCTGCTCTCGCGTCAAAGAATGCAGCAGCAGCAAGCGAGGCAAACACCCTGCAATCTGAGAGAAATGCATTCGAGCACAGCCAGAACGCAAGCGCATCAGCTAGCGCGGCGGCGGCAAGTGAGAGCGCGTCGAAACAGAGCGAGACAAACGCGGCGGCAAGCGCGGCGGCATCAGATGCATCAAAAAATGAGTCTCAGGCCGCAGCGGTGATCTCAACTAACGCAAGCAATTCAGCGAGCGCAAGCAAAGACTCAGCGGCGCAATCTGCCGCAAGCGCAAAGAGTGAAGCGGATCGAGCGGCGGAGCTTGCAACTCAGCTTGACGCTAACAGCCTAATGCGAAAGGACTCTAACCTGTCAGACGTAGCTGATCGACGTTCCGCCGTTAGTAACTTGGGTTTAGGTTGGATCGACAATAACACTGGCTACAGCCTGTTATCATCACCTGACTTATCGCACCGCTTGGCTCTTGGTAATGATGGGCTTTTCATTTGGCAAACTGCTGACGGGCAGACGGTTCCTATCTCGATTGGCGCTGGCGGCACTGGCTCAACATCGCCAGAAGGCGCTCGCGTTAACCTGCAATTGGATCGCTTTGCACAATCAGGCTCGCAAACGTATATGTACGCACAAAACAAGAAGATGAAAATCTATGTTGATGATAACGGCGATTGGGGTGCGTATGACGAGGCTAGCGGAACAATAAAGCCGCTTCCTGTTAATCGCGGCGGTACTGGCGCGTTAGATGTTGCTGGCGCTCGCAATAACTTCGGTCTTGGTGAGGCTCAGGATGTAACTTTTGGTCAGGTCACTGGTAAGCTATGGAACGGCACATACGGCGGGGTATTAATTAGTGACAACCTAAACTCATCAGGTGAGCGCGTTAGTCAATCAAGGCTTTATAGTGAGGTTCAGGGCGGGATCTGCAAGACAACAATCCACACAGCAGGAAACGGCAAAAACAACTATGTCCAGATTGACGAGGACGGGAATATTAATGGCGCAAGAGACGTAAGAATGAACCATGCTTATGTTTCTGGTGTTAGCTGTACTGGATGGATTAGCGCTAATCAAGGTGGTAGGGTTGGGTTGAACACTCAGAATGGTGGGAATAAGGATGTATTCCTTCAAAACGTTACTGGTGACGGTAACACGGGGTCGTGGGTTAACCTACTGCAAGGCAACTGGTACGACGGCTATTGGCAATTAGGGGCAATTCGCGGATCTGGATCGGATATTTCGACGGTTAGACTTGGCGTTAACAATCAGGGTACGGATTGGAAGTGGTTTGATTTCAACAACTCGTATGGAGGGCATCTTGCAGCGCTTAGAGGGTTTAAAGGTCAATGCATACAGGGTCATTGGGGTCTTGATTTTGACTATATGGGAGCGCCATTCTACGCTGAAAGCGTGCTTAATAACGACGGCGGTTATTCTCCTGTTGTTGCTGGGGGCACTCGTTCCACTGGTGGATACGATCTGCGTTATTCTCTTGGTGCAATATCTCGCGGCAATGGGAACTGGCCTAGTGTTACAGTGCATATGATTGGTGATGGAACTTACCACAGGGGCTTTGATTTCTATGTTAGCGGTCAGTTGATGTCATGGGACACAGGCATTTGGGGTGGAAGCTTTGAGTTTTCCAGGACTCCGATTTCAGATCGAGATCTGAAACGCGATATTGAGTATGACGATGGGAAAGAGTCATATGACAACGTAATGCAGTTTAAGCCTACAAAATTCATTTATAAGAATGACAAGTACAATCGAGTGCGGCGCGGCCTGATTGCTCAGGACTTGCACAAGATAGATCCTGAATATGTTCATGTTGTGCCTGGCGCTCCTATATTAGACGAGTCAAAGAAAACGAACGACGGAGAGAATGAAAAGCCAGAGATCGTGGACTACAGGGAAGATACGCTTGCGCTTGATGATAACGTGATTCTTCTTGACACGGCGCTTGCAACTCGCTACATCGGAGGCATCGTTGAAAAGCAGCAGGAGGAGATCGACAACCTCAAATCAGAAATTGAAGAACTAAAAGCGCTAATTAAGGCGTTTAAGTAACAAACCCTGAAAGCGCGGCTACGGCTGCGCTTTTTTATTGCCGCTTACATAGATTAACAGAGTCAAAACAAATCATTTCTAATTCATACACTTCTTTCATTGTCAAGAGTTTTTATCAGCGTGGAATTGAGTTTGTAGCAAGGGGCTACATAACAACAAAGAGGAAACAAAAATGTCTGATATGACTCTATTACCAACTGGCGGTATGGGCGGCGAGGCTGGCGCGGCTGGTCTTGGCGGTGCTGTAGGTGGCCTGATCGGTTCGTGGTTCGGTAACGGATTCGGCGGTCGTGGCTGGGGTTACGGCGGTGGCGGCGATGGCGGTATGCTAACCATTATGACAACTGGAGATCTGAGCGCAAAGCAGCGAGAGCTAGCCGAACGCCTTGCGGTGAAAGTTATAGCTTTTCTTGGCATCACTGAAGCAGCAAAATAAAAAAGGAGCCGAAAGGCTCCTTTATTTTTAGAAAGGAATGTCTTCGTCAAAGTCAATCGGCGGCTCTTGGCTCTGCCGTGGTTGGCTCTGCGCTTGCTGGCGCGGCTGGCTTTGCTGTTGCGGTGCTGCGCCTCCTCGCTGGCTAAACAGCAGTTTCGGGAAGTCTGCCGCTTGCATTGTGACATACGTCTTGCCCTCATACTCTCGCAATTCTGCCTTGAGCACTTCGCAAGAAACTGAGATCACCTTGCCAACCTGGAAAGCTTCATCATACCAGTTTTTCATGCCCTCAGATCCGGCGCGTGCATTAAAGAAAAACGTGTAATTAGTGTATTGCGCGTTACCTTCTCGATCTTTATAGCGCTCTGATAACTCAACAACGTATAGAGTGCCGTTTTGAGTCTGCTTGATTCGAGGCTCTTTTCGAATTTCTCCGGTGATAATGTGCATTGCTTTCTCCTGTAAAATTTGGGGCGGCTAGCGCCCCGCGTGATTATTCAAAACTGGTAATTGGCTGTGATTCTACAGCTTGCTTTTGCGGCTCGTCAACCTTTGGGGCAAGGTTTTGCTTTGGAGCCGCAGCGCTGAATCCGCGAGCACTACCGATCTCAATCTCAGCTTTGCGCTTCTCGTAGTGCTCTTTAATGATAACCTGATTCGCTTTGTCGCTTGACTTCCAGGCATCGCGCAGGACGCTTTGCAGGTCGTCTACGCTTTCGCACTTATCAAGATCGCGTTTCCAATCCTGCGCAGACTTAACGGCAATTTGCGCGTCGTCGTCAGCCTGGCTCAATCCGAAAGCAGCCGCCAGCGCATAACGTCGACCGTAAGTGAAAGCGGAGCCAACGCCTTGAGGGTCGTTTTTTACGATTGGGATATCAAAGTAAAATTTAGCCCATTGACCGGAAATGTGGATCACAGTCGTTTCAACGCGCATTGTGCTTTCCATGCGCTCTCCGTCCTGCATAATCATAAGTTTGTTTTCTGTCAATGCTGGAGTGATCGCGTCAAGAACGCTATCAAGTGTGGCATATTTGTTTTTTAGGTGTGTATTTTGGCGGTCTTTCTTTACCTTAACAAACTGACTGCGTGCTTTGTGCAGCGCTGGTAAAATCTCGTCGAATTTTTCGGACAACTTCATTGCTTTCTCCTTAAAGGCGGCTCTCGCCGCCGATTGTTGATTAGTGCTTAACTTCGCCGCCGTTGTGGATCTCGATAAGCTGATTGATCAGTTTGTCGGTGGACTCCTTCATCATCTTGATTGCTTCGGGATCCTCTTTAACCATCAGCGCAGTCGCCACAACGTTATCAACCGACTCCATCACATCACGGATGTATTTCATTTCTTCTTCGCCGTCTGCCGGATTGAGTGGCTTAACAAAGTCCTTCATGGCGAAAGTGATTCGGTGTACAAACATACGCATATGAGCTTCACATGCAGCGCTAATCATTTCTTCATTGGTGATGTTTTCCATTTTGATATCCTCTCTTTGTTGACTTGATGGAGGCATTATAACACCTCCATTTTCATTTGTTTAGCTATTTGTGCTGTTTACAGAAATTCTTTGTATTGGCGGCGCACCCAATCAGGAGTAGTAAGCGAAACCTCCGGCGCTCCGTTTGCGTATGAAGGCCAGATGTTATGCGCCTGGCACATTGCAAACTGATTAATTACGCTCATGTACTGAATGCGCCCGATCTTGAGTTGCTCGCTGTTCATGCGGTACGCCAGCGGCAAGTAAGGCTTTTTCTTCTCCTGCGCCAGAAGTCGAACCACCACGGGGCGCGTTTCGTTCGGGTAAGCTTTGCGGAACAAATCATGCTGCAATGCCATTTTCAAATAGTAGCCGTGATTGAATGCCAGGCGCTCAAATTCGAGAGGGTTGGCGCTCATTGTGGTTTTGTAGTCCGTGATCACAATAGCCTCAGGATAAATAACGTCCTCGCAAATCGGCTGTCCTTTGTCGTCATATCCAGTGATTAGCGTAAACTCTACGTTTTCGCACTCGTCAATATGATCGAGTCTGACCTTTACTTTGACGCCGTTGATAACGCCGAAAATCGAAAGTTCGCGCTGCGCGGTTGGGCTATTCATGCACGCGTTATGCTCCGGTATCGACTCAAGAACCTGGCGCATGGCTACGCAAGCGTCATAATCTTTTGCGTTTACAAGCTCGACTCCAGCCGCACGCGCTTCGGATTCTGCGATCATTTCTATTAGCCATTGAACCTGCAAATCCTCACCACAATCAACCATCATCTTGATCAGGTCTGGATATTGCTTCCCGCTTGTACCTTTCAGGCCGAAAGATTTCAATTTCGCAGCGAGAGCCGTTTGGCTGGTAATCAGATCCTTGAAGTCCTCCGGCGCTGGCGCTCTGCGATATTGAGCTTCAAACAATGCTTTGCTCTCAAAGTTTGTATGCGACTGAGTGCCGAAAATTAGCGGCTTTGCGTTTTCGTCTCGCTCCTTGAATTTCCAGGACGCAGGGGAGGACTGGAACACCTCAGCCAGATTCGATCCGCTTGTGTATTCAGCCGTCCAGCTATTCGGATCGTGATACTCACTGTTCGGCATTTCTGCGCTAGTGAAAACCTTAAACTCACTCATTCTTTCGCTCCTGTGTGTTGGTATACGTGCATTGTAGCCATTTGTGGCGTTTAGTCAATACCATCAATTGTTTTTTCTGTTCTCGAAACGCATCTTTCCACCTAGATAACAAAATCAGCGCTTAAGTGCATGATTTTAAACGTCGTTATTTTCTGTTTCATTGTTCACGGATTTGCGGTGGGGTTTATACAAATACACACATAAAATGGCTAATAGAGATATCCAGACGAAAGCAAGCCAATACATCAATTAACACTGAAACAGTGGAAACAATAAATAACAATATACAAATACATATAAACTAAACTATTGATTTTATTATATATTATAGATGATTTATTTTGTTTTTTCTGTTCTAAAACGTTGCGCGATTCTACGGTGGGCGCAATCGAAAACACCGAGAAACAAAAAGAACAAAGCGACTTTATTTTGTGGAAAAATCCTCTATTTATGGTATTGTTGTTTCCAGCAAATGAAACGAGGAATCGACTATGAAAATATTAGCTGCTTTTGTTGCGGCATCACTCCTGATTGGTTGCGGGGCTACTGCCACGGGCAACTTTAAAGAGGTTGACTGCAAAGCAAAATACGACATTAAAACTTTCGCCGTCGCTGGCGCGTATGACGTAAATATTAGCGGCGTGCGCGAAAACAGATTCGGTCAAAAGCATTACCGACTGAGCACGGATAATAAAGAAGTGCGCTTTGTTAACAGGTGGCAACCTGAGGAATATTTCTATGATGTGAGGTGTGAATAATGGCATACGGCTACGCAATATATGACGCGCAAGGCAGGGAGATAACTGGACTTTTAACTCCAGTATTCTTCCTTGATCGAATAACTTCGCCTTCTGGCTCAATAACTTACGCAAATCAGCCTCCAGGCAAAACGCTAAAAGCAAACTTCATAGGCGTAATGTCGTGGCGAGGAAGCCTAATGGGTGCTCCAAATATCTCTATCTCTGGAAATACTATAACATGGAGCAATCTAAACGGCGGAGAGTCAAGTTACATCTACACTTATTGGGGGTAAAAATGTACGGAGCGCAAATAAAAAGGCCGGACGGCTCATTATGGCTTAGCCCAAATTTCACTCCGGTTAACCTTATAAATAGAGGTAATATTGGGCTGGCAGTTGGATCCATATTCCAAACGTCAATACCTGTATCAAAAGCCTGTTTCTTCTTTGTCAGGATGGGTAACAAATCGTTTAACGCTTTCGATCAGATAAACGTTAACGGTTATCACGCTTTAAAGCTAACGCACACATACGACAACCCAGGCTATATAGTTGTATATGCGTTTGCAAACATGGTCACTAACCCAGGATCGCACGGGCTTGCATTCTACAATGAGCATGGGGAAATGGTTTACCACGGCGGAATGAAACCGCTTGAGGCTTATCAGGTTCCAGTTGGCGGCGTGACATTCGATAATGACGTGGGCTATTTGGCAGCTACCACTCCGACGCAAACTGCTGTGTTTACAGTTCCAAACCCTTCTGTTGGCGGCAATGACATATTCGTTGCGCACGGCGGCGCTGTCGGCAATAGGATATACTCCACTGCAAGGCAGGTTGCCAGGGGACCAGGTACGGCTGGCATACAATATTCAAGTTCAATGCTCGTTATAAACGCATCAAAATATGACTAATAAAAAAGGGGCTATTCAGCCCCTTTTATTTTACCATGCTCCAGTGATTCGCCCGATCTCAACCCTAAGCACGCCATTCTGATCACGAACTTTAATCCCTTCGTTCGTTAACTTAGTGGCTCCCTCGCCAGGTGTTGATCCGTAATTCTCAAACACCCCGTTTTTGTCCAGCCTCCATCCTGATTGGTTCCAAACGTAGTTGTTTGACTGAATGTAGTTGCCAATCATGGCGTTTGTGATCATTCCGTTCTTGATCAGCGCAGCATTCATGATAACCGTGCCACCCTCAACCACAAACGGCAATGTATAGCTCCCGCCCTGCTGAGTCATTACGCCGAAACGTGAAGCGTCAACAAGGAATTGGGATTGAACACCAGATCCAGTTTGCACCAGTGACAGAGAGATACCAGACGTATACTCAAGGCCGCCGCTCTTAATCCCAAGCTTGAGCGCGTACTGAGCACCCACTTGACCGTTATCAATCCATGAGTCAAGTTTTTGCGTTATTGCAGATTCAGCGTTACCCAATCGAGTTGACAGAGCCGTATCTGCCTGTGCTCGCGCGCTAGTTTCGTCAGCGATCGCCTTATCTACTCGGCTGATATTGGCATTCAGATCTTTCTTCACGCCGTCAATCTGCCACGTAAATTTCGCATCCAGAGAGCTAACCGCCTCCGCTCGTGCTTCGCGCTCGTTCGCAATTGCTTGCTGTGCGTTGCTTACGTTTGCGTTGGTCTTAATCAGATCCTGTTTCACACCATCAACCTTTCCGTCTACTCCGTCAACTCGTCCGTTAACATCGTTTACTTTTTTGGTGAAAGTCGAATCAAGCTGATTTACCTGCTGCGCTCGTGTCTCCGCCTCGTTCGAAATGAGTTTCTTAACGTCAGTGATGTTTGACGTGATCCCCTCGTCGAACTCAGTTCTCAGAATTTCCACCGCTTCAATTCGCGCCTCGGTTTCTGTGGCGATAAGCTCCAGCGCTTGTCCGTGCTCCGCTTTTCGCTTCCCGTTTTCTACTCGGTTCCAGCGCAGGTTAGTATCAATAGCTAGCGCATTCTGGATCACACTTTGCGCCTGGTCTTTAACCTTGTTTGCAGTATCAACGGCATTCTCTTTGAACTCCTCAAACCCAGCAGAGTTTAAAATATCATCAAGAATATCGCCTAAAATATCATCAACGTTAGTTGACGACATGCCGCGCACAAAGTCAGTCCACGCAGAAACGTTTCCTATCCTGTCAACGCTTCGCACTCGATACCAGTTGATATATCCAGGGCTTAGCGTTGCGTGCCAATACTCCATTTGAGGATACGGAACGAGAGTTAGCAGTGTTGCGTTTTCTTCGCTAACCTTTCCGTCTACGTCCGGCGCTTGCTGTAGTTCTATGTAGGCAGTGTCACCCGAACCCTCCGGCATGCCCCATTTTATTCTAATCCCAAAAACTTCATCGTCTGAGGCAGTTAGGTTTATCGGCGCATCAGGCTCGCCAACCTTACCAGTCAGAGCCGCAGACGCAATGGCAGACCACGGGGAAGTGCTGCCGGATGCAGAAACAGATCGCACCCTTACAAAGTAGTTGCCTGAGTAAATACCCTCAACGCTAACCTCTTTGTTTGCAGTCCTCGGAACGTTTAGCCAGTTGCTATTGTCCTTTCTCCATTGCACCTCGTACAAGCTTGCGTATTCGACCTTATCCCAGCTGACAACCATCGTTTCTACGCTCTGCCCCTGAACAATGCGAGAGTAAGAGGACACCTGGACATTTTCCGGCGCTTTCATTACGCCAGGATTGACAATGCTAGTTGGCCTGTCGTCAACGTTCACTCCGTAATCAATCGCGTCGTACTTGTTTGGATCGTATTCGACCGCCGTTATTGAGTACGTGAATTGCTCCGTATCGTCGCCCCTGGTGATTCCGGTAACAACGTACTGCTGCAACGCAAGATCAGTCCTGTCGATTGCAAAAACCGTGTCCGGCTTAACGTCGAAACCAAAGCCAATGTTTAACTCAATAGTTTTCCCGTCTGCGCTCACTCGTGAAATAGTGCGCTTAACTGGCTTTCCGTCCGGCTTGTTGATCAAGATAAAATCTCCAGGCCGTGCGTCAACCTTAAACGGGAGGAAAACTTGCAGCCCAGAAACCTCCATGACGCGCCCAGAAAGATTGAGCGTCAAGTTGCTAGCCCAGAAGTTATCAGCAATTGCGATCACGTCTCCGATTGTCGGGATCATGCCTTCAAGACCAGTTGCAAAGTTTACCGTAGTGCTGCGCAGGTTGGTTTTGAGAATCCAGCGCCCTCGGCGGTTCGCCTCGCTGCGTCGTGTGCATCCGATTGCGGTGATGCTTGTCGGATTGTGACCAAAACGCAAAGCGGCCTCAGTATCAAAAACGCCCTCAATATCCTGGCTGTACATGTTTTGCTCGTCGTCGAAAGTCACGTTGCACTGCGTGTACATGCTTTTTTCGCTCGCAAATGTGTACTGAAAATCGCCGTTTACTACGTTGTCATTACTGAAAATGTAAGACGGATCGCGCGGCTTATCCACCACGATAGAAAGGCTCTCTCCGTTCCAAAAGCTCATACCACGGAATATTGAGCAAATATCTCGGATAAGGTTGAACGCCTCAATCTGGCTCTGGATAACCACATCGCAAAGATAGCGAGGCTCTAGACCGCCCTTGCCATCTGGAACCATCTGATCACAATACTGCGCCGCCTCGTAGATGCTCCACTTGTCGATTTCAATTCCAAGCTCCCTTTGGTCGAGTCCGTAGCGCTGATTGGTGATCAGGTCATACAGAACCCAAGCTGGGTTATTGCTCCACGCCGTCTTGAACAAACCATTCCAGGAACCGCTATATGTGCGTGAATCTGGATCGTAGTTAACAGGAACCTTGATCAGCTTCCATTTCTTCTTGATAGAAATGTTCGGTAGCTGAGTTGGGAAAAGCTCGCTATCAAACTCAACGTAAACCAGACCAGTCAGAGGATAACGGAATTTTGCATCAACAACTTCTGCATAGCTCTGCAATCTGATCGCGTCAACAACTCGGCTTGTGTTCGAGTCCGGCGTGATTCTGCTAACGCGCAAAATCACCTGCTCGTTGAATGCTGGCAGGTCGATTCGCTGGCTGCGATCATAGCCGCTCGTTGTTTTGCCAGTGATCGTATCAGTCAGAACTCGCTGGAATGAGCCGCCATCTACAGCCATATCAACCGCGTATTGCACTGAAACACCAACCAGATCACCGTTTTTCTCCTGCTTGTACCCCTGGGGCATCAGTATCTTAATCCTGATAGCAGATAGTGATCTGTTTGTTACCGCGATGTTGTAGGGATTATCTTGCGCAAGGTCGCGCTGAATTGTGATCTCGCTTGATGTGTCGGAGAATCCCTTGATGTAGTCCTGCGTCTGCGTGCCTGGCCGAAACTCAGCGCTAACACCGCTATAGTTCAAAGAGCCGTCTGCGTTTTGCACTGGTACATCATCCAGATAAAGGTTTTTCAGAGAAAACTCGCCGTCTACCTCTCCGTCTGAAACCGCCAGGAGGATTTTGATTTTGTTGATGGAGATCAGGTTGTCCTCCATCTCCTTTGGCGTATACGGCTTAGAGGAGCCGCCCTTGTTGCCGCTTATCATAATTTTGGCCTCCAGTTTTAACAATTTGTGCTGTTTTGATGTTGCATTATAGCAACCAATAAAAAACCCCGCAATGCGGGGCTTGTTTTATACCTTGTCCTCTGCGTAGCTTCCTGAACTCCAGATAGCGCCCCCAACGGTTCGATAACCGTATGGCAGCGGTAGCGGATAACCTGCTGCCGTGGTGTTTACTGCTCCGCCGAACGCGTAGGACGGCTTGTTTTCCGTGCTCTTGACTTCCATCTGCATACCGCCTCGCTGTGGTGATATCATCTGCATAACACCGCCCAAAACCATCGCGCCGCCCATCATGAACGCTGAGGAGGCGAGAGCGCCCATTGCGGCAAGTGATGCGCCGCCAGTAAAGAACGCCGTAGCCATGATTGCTGCGCCTAAAACAACCTGGAACAATCCACCAGATTTTGAGCCGGACGGGATCGGGATGATTCGGATTTCCTTGCCGCACTTCCACGCCTTTTCGTCATACTGCCCTACATTTTTTCCGTCAACAAAAACAGCGTAGTGCATACGCGATCCGACTTCACTTTGCATATAGTCTTTAAAGCCCTCCAGCGCCACGGAGAGTGCACGAATCGCTTCGGGGTATGATTCAACGGCTAACTCATGAAAAACGCCGAAACGCCGCCCCAGCGAGCCAGAAAGCTTGATTCTCTTTAGTGTCTGCATTACTTTAGCTCCTTATGCCTGCAAATCATTACCGTGTGCTCCTGATACCATCCAGAATAGATATCAGATCTTGAAAGCTTGCCGAAAGCATGATGTAGGATTTGATTGTTACCTAAGTAGATTCCGGCATGGTTCCATACTGGCGCTTGAAGCTGCATTATGATCATATCGCCAGGCTCCGGCTCCTTGCCTGTTGGAATGAAACCCTCTTTCAGATAGTTCTCCTGGTAGAGGTTTTCGCCATGCTCCGGCTTCCACCATTCGTAAGGCTTGCGAAAGTCATTCAAGATCACGCCTTGCTCCTTGTGCCACGCCATAATCAAGCCCCAGCAATCATATGATCCTAGCGACCACGGGCGACCAATCAGAGGACGCGTTGCAGGTTCCACCATGCGCATATCACCCTCAGGTAGTGAAACGATAACCCACGTCACGCCAATTTCATCGCACATGCAAGTATCGTGTGCGCTCGGTAGCGTTGTTGCGCCGTCTCCGGTGTGACTGTGAACGATGGCGATAATTTCATGATCCCCTCCCTCAATCTCTGCGTACTCGTCTGCATCCATCAAGAAATGATTTTCTGGATCATCATGCACGTTCTTGATTCGGTGATATCGCTGGACGCGTGACTTTTGGGTTACAACCCCGCAACACTCGGCGGGGTAGACGTCCTGCGCGTGGCGCATTATTTCCAGTTTAATCTTCGCGCTAATCATTGGTAGCTCCTTAAAAGTGACGCGACGGCACATCCGCCAAAATCTAACTCTTGATCCGCACCAAAACGCAGTTTGCACGCCGTCGCTGTTCCGGCGCACTGGTCGCAGCTCGGATCTGTTACAGGGTTATTGTCCTTGTCAAACATTCTGGTTCCATTATAGCCGCAGCCTTTTCCGCTTCGATACCATCCACGCTGCGCCCAATAGCAAACGCTTTGAGTGATTCGTGGGGGGATCATTATACCATCCATATCATACGGCGATGTAAGCTCAAAGCGTGCTATGCTCTTGTTGCAGTAGCTAGGCCGCTCGACGTAGTAGACCAGTTTACGATAAGCGCCGTCTTTTACGCTGCCGTCACTCTGAATCATTTCTTTTGACGTGATCCAGATAGTGACCTTTGCTTGCATCATCCCATTAAATGATCGGATAAGTGCGGATACCTGGCTGTCAATGTTTGACAGGGTTAACTCCGGCTTTCCTGCCTTGCCGTCACTTGTAAAGCTGATACCAGTGATTCCGAAAGGCCGCGCACCGTATGCCTCACCCTGGAAAATAATTTCCTTAGGCGGTAGCGTGCCGCTCTCAACCGCCATCATAATCTCCTCCGGCGTGTATTGCACATTCTCGCCGTGGAACCTGTAAATCGGCGCTCCAAACTTTGTCCCATCAATTTCAACAAGAGTTAATATCTCGCCTGGATATAAACTCTGCAAGCAATTCTCAAATTCTTCCTTACCTGTCGCCATTACCAGACCTCCTAAAGTTAGCTATCCCAGGAGCGACAAACATCAAGAAGTCCTTATGACTCCATCTGTCGCCTCTTGTCATGTTGCAAAGCGAGCAACAAGTTACGCAATTTTCTTTTGTGTGTCCGATAGAGTTGTCAATTCTATCAAGACCGTTGCAACCATCATCAATATATCCGCAATATACGCATGGCTTTGACATAACAGCCTTACACCATTCTAGATCAATATCACTAGCCAATCCTCTTTTTTTGTCATAACCAATGTATGATTTCATTTTATAAAGCTCTCTGTTGTTCCTCATTTCATCAAGTCGCTTTTCTCTCTCCCTCTGATACCTTCTCTTGCCGTACTCAGTAAGCTCTCCCTTGTTGTTCATCACGTATGACTTGTGCGCCTTTGAAGCGCATAGCTTACACCTGTGCTCCCTTCCGTACTTACATGACTTGTTAGATGCAAAATCCTCAAGTTTCTTTGTTTCCCCGCACTTTTTGCATGTTCTTTCCGTTGGAATCATATTAACCTCCAAATTCATTATGCGAACATAATATTTCATAACGAGATTCAGGTCAATAAAAAAGCCGCACAAAGGCGGCTTTGATTATTCCATGCTGGTAAACTGCTCAACGAAAGTTGCCGCCACCTCCTGAACGGTTGGGGAGATTGGCTTTGCTGCGATTGTTCCAGATTTAACCCTGAACAATCCGGCCTTTCCATCCGGCGCAATCCACGCGAAAGGTTTAACAAGATGCCTTTGCATGAAGCTGATAACATCCATGTAATCAGCGCCAGCGTAGACAACGCTAAAGTTTCGTTTCGTCGTGTTTAAACCAGACGACGCAACTTGCGTGTAACCATTCCCAAAAACAACCTCCCTCACGGTGTCCTCAGTCGTCATGCTCCCTCCGCCTCCCTGCGTTTGGGTACACCATTTAAACATTTCCAGGTTAGCCAAAATTACCTCCTTTCCATAACGAAATTGTAAATGCTGCCGCCTTGACCCATTTCACGCTTGAGCATATCAGTAACCAGCATTCTAACACCAGTCTCAAGACCTTTCGGATCGCTCCCGTTGTTGATATCAACATTGATATCACCGAACGAGTAAGCAAGTCCAGCGCCACCAGTTGAAGCCCTGCTGTAACCTGATCCGCCAACACTGCCTCCGTTGGCATATCCACGCATCAGGCGGTAAAGGTTTCGCGCTCCGATTCGCTGTGTTGCTTCCTTAGTGAAAACAAACTCGCCTTTGTGAACAATGCCAGCCGGATCATACTTGCCGCCGTCACCAGTGTAACCTCCAGACGAGAATCCGCTCATTAGCGATCCCATAGTCCACGTTGAGCCTCCAGTCAATCCAGATATCGCGTTAAAGATAACCATCTTATTGATCATCTGTACAATCATCTTGAGAATGCTGCTTGCAAAGTCCGCAAAGTTTGCCTTTCCTGTTGTCAAGAACTCAGTCATTTGATCTGTCAGACCATTCAGCGCAGAGCTGGCAATATCCTGCACATTGCCGTACACATCCGTTGCATCTTGCGCATACTCAGCCCATGCGCTTTTCGCTCCAGCCAGCCAGTTAGATCTTAATGAGTCCTCAGTCTGGTAATACTCAGTCCTTTTCTTGATCATGTCCTTGTAAACCTGATCGTCAACGCTTCCACCCTTCGCAAGATAATCATTCTTGATTTTCTGTAGCTCCTGCTCTCTGCGAATCTGATCCTCTGTCATTCCCTGCTGTTTTAGGTTGAGAATGTCAATCTCGGATTGAGTGTTTCGGATGAACTCAAGAGAGTTTTGGTAAAGCTTGTTGCTTCGCTCCTGTAGCACAATCTGATCGCCAATCTCGGCTTTCTGCCGCGCAAGCTCAATGGCGCTTTTTTGCTCTGCAAGAAGTTTTTTCTCTCCAGCCGTTAGCTGTCGCTTGCTTTGCGCTTCCTCCAGGATCTCGATTTGCTTTTCAATGCTCCACAAAGAACGGCGCTGGTTTGAGATAACATCGTTAACGGTGCGATGTTCTTTCAGGGTTTTTAGCTGCGCTTGCAGCACGTAAAGCTCTTTATCAAGCTGCTCTACTACACTACCGCCGCCACTGCCTTTTGACGTTTTGCTCTTACCCTTTTTCTCCTCAAGCTTTTTGAGATCCTCAATCTCCTGTTTCTTGGCCTTAATGAGATAAGCCGCTTGTTGCTTCGCCGTCTCGTTATTCGACTTCTCAAGCTTCTTCTGATTTGCGATCAGTTGGTTAAGCTCTTGTTGCGCGTTTGCCACTCGGTTGGTGTTGAAATATTGCTTTTCAATCTCAGCCGTGGCCTCAGCCAATGCTTTAGAGTTTAGGTCTGCGATCTCCTTGTTCTTCTTGCCGTACTCGGTCATGATTTCGAGTGCATTTTCCAGGTTGCTTTTGCGTCGCGTGTCTTTCTTTCCGGCGTATTTCGTTCCCTCAACATCGCCAGTAAGCACGCCACCCATAGCCTTTAAACGAGCCTTTGCAACATCCCACCATGTCTTTTCAAGCTCGGCAACCTTCTGCATATGCTCTGCAATCTTGCCGTTAAGCTTTGAAATGTCGCCGTCTCGCCGGTACTGTCTAGCCATATCCGCCGCGTCAGCGTATGACACTCCGAGATCAACAAGCTTCTTAATCAGGGATCCGGCTGTGTCCTTTGTCGTGGCAAACGATTTAACAAGCTCCTCGGATGATTTACCCGAAACGCTAGCCAGCTCTTGAACCGAAACAGCAAGCTTGTTTGAGAAGTCGGAAGTAAAGCCCGTTGCATCCTGAATGGTTTTTGAGATCTCTTTCAGTTCTTTTTGTGCGCTGTATGCACTGTAAGCCATGTAACCCAGCACGCCGACAACCGCACCAAAGCCAACTTTCAGAGGACTAATCAGGCTTAATAGCGCCTTAAACGTTGGGATGATACCACCGAAAGAGTCCTTGATCTGTCCGCCCTGCTGGATCGCAACCAACCAGATAGGCATTCCGCTAGCAAGTGAAGTTGTCACGTCCGTGATCTGAGCCGGAAGCATTCGCATAGCCTGGCGATACTGCCCCATTGAGATTCCGAGTTTCTGTGTCGCTTGCTCCTGCTGGCGCATTCTTTCAATGAATGGAGCCGCTTGTGCCGTCACTCCAAGCTGCGCAGCTTTCATTTCCATCAGTTCGGATTGCGTCTTGCCAGCCGCAGCCGCTTGCGCCTCAAGTGCCGCAATGAATCTCTGAGCCTCAGCCGCCGCTTTCGCTTTCTGCTTTGACTCCTCGATTGCCGCTCTGCCCTCAGCAGTTAACGCTTTTCTGTTGGCTGCGAGTTTATTCGTTTGAGACTCAAGCATTTCTCCGAGTTGGAAAAATGTTTCGTCAGGAACAACGCCCTTTTTCCAAAGCTTGTCTAGACCAGCCGCCGCAGCCTTTAGGCGCTCCATTTTTGCCGCAGTCGGATCTATCGCCGCCTGTACGCTCTGAAACTCCTTTCTCTGCTTCGCAAGCTCTGAGGCCAGGTCTTTTGCCCTCTGTCGTGCAATCTGCTCCTCATTAACGAAAGACTCAAGACCATCAGCCGCACCCTCGGAAGCGGTCTTAAAATCCCTCAGAGATTTAACTGCGTTGTTTACCTGCTGAACGTCAACGCCTAACGTCAAACCTGCGTATTGTTCCGCCATTAAGTTACCTCCAGATAAGAAAAGAGCGCCAAAAGGCGCTCGTTTATTTTCCTGCGTGCATCATTTCGAGCGCTTTACTTTCCATGATCCGCAAGTCATTCAATGCCATTTCCCGATCTGTAACCTTGTATATTTCAAAGAGCATCGGGAGGACGTTGTAATCAAGGCCATAAGCGCCGCCACCAGCAGATCGCCATTGAGTTTGCATTGCACAGAATACATCCCATGACTGCATCATTGATTCATCAAATATAACCTCTGGCGGTTCCTCGCCTTCATAGTCTGCCCTTGTGAGGCCAACCGCCTCTAATTCTGCATCAGTAGGCGGCTTTTGATAAAACAGGTAGACGGCGCGTTTTAGTTTTTTACTCGCTGACCAGCCAGCGCGGAAAGATATGCACCAGTCAGGGCAAGCGCAGCGCCTGGATAAAGCTCAACGAGAATTTTGGCGTTTTCCTCGTTGAATTCTTCCTCAAGGTTCCAGCCAGTCGCAAGCTTCATGATGAAGTCTGAATCGGTGACAATGTTTTCACTTTCGTAAAGCTCCTGAACTTCTTTTGCTTTCAGGTGGCGAACGGTGAAGGTGATTTGACCCTCGTCGCCGTTAGGCATCACAAACGATACTGGAAGTTTGAAGTCTGGAAGTGGTGCAAGCGTAAGTTTCATCTTTGCCATTGCTCTTTCTCCTAAATAGCACTTTTTGTTAAAAGTGGATTGTTTGAATTTGGTAGAGTGATTTTACAGGAATAAAAAAAGGGGCGCAACGCCCCTAGTGATTAATCCTGTGATGCAGGGAGGAATGTGTAGCGGCCTTTCAGCGAGCAAGAAAGGGAAACAGTTTCCATTTCGTTAACCGCAGTTTGCGGGATCTCGTTGAATGACAGCACGCCAGCCCAGCAACGCATTTCCTTCGCTTTCGGGACGTACATACGCATTGCGGTGACTTCGCCGTTTTCATCTGCTTTACGCAGCAGAGGATAGATTGCGTTGTCGTACTCGTGCGCAAAGGTGTACGTCAGGGAAACAGCGCTCTTGTAGGTTGGTAGCTGCTGTTCCTGGTCGTCGGACAAGCACTGGTAAGTGTAATACTGCTGCTCGCCGCCGTCCTGTGCAAGATCCTGAACGCAAGGAATTTCAGACCATGCTTTAATCTTTGCGATCTTTGCGGTTGCGCCGCTAGGGAAAACGTTAGTGTCGGTTGTGTCGATACCTTCAAGGGTGGCGCTCACTCCACCTGATACCTCGCTAACACGCAGGACGCGATCCAGCAGTTTGCCCCAGGTGGATTCCGTAACAATAACGTAGTCACCTTTTGCGAGATCGTCAGTGTTGCTCATGGTAAAAACTGGTTTTTCTGCGTTGCTGATTGCGCTAGCGGAAAGCTCGGAGCCGCGAGACGCTTCGATAAAAATCTGTGAACCGTTTGGAAGATGCATGTTATTCTCCTTTTGTGTCAACTCTTACAACAAACCGGATCGGAACAATCCAGCCCGTTTCTGATTTCTGGACTGACCGGACGCTAGCGCCCTCGTAGATGTAGCCCACGTCCAGCATTTTACCATCTTTGAAAAAATCAGCAATCTCTTTTGCCAGCTTGCGCGGCTTGTCTGTTCCGGTGCCAGGCGCAAACGTGACATTTATTTGCACCATCCCCATGTAAGACACGCATTTGCGATCAAGCGACAACCTCAACGGCTCAGATTCAACGTAGTGAAACGCCAACCACATAGAGCCATCGCGTGGAGGTGTAAACTCCACGTTTTCATAAGCGATTGCGTATCTGTTTTCGTATTCGGCGGCGAATGCCTTGCGTGCCGCCAGCATGAGATCATAATCCATTTTTAGCCCTCGACTCTCTAATAGCCTCCGCCATGAATGAGCGTAAGCGAGTTGCAACGATACCAACAACGCCAGCGGGAGCCTGTTTTGAATGCCCGTACTCTAGCGCGTTGGCGTAGATAAGCATATTTGAAAAGTAGATAGCACGAACCGCGCCGCCGCCGCGCATTATTGCGCGAATCGCCCGCTCTCCGTATGCGATCGTTTTGCTACCGTCCTTGTCGTACTGGTTGAGCGCGTAGAGCGGAGGCTCGTTTGCTGTTACTTGCCAGTTTCCTCTAAATCTTCCCGTATCAACTGGCGAACCCTTAACGAGCGCCTCCTGAACCTTCCCGCCGAAAATCTCAATGCAGTCAGTCAGGCCGCTCTCGACCGAGTTGATCCACTTATCAATATTTCCCTGGAACTCTCGGATAGAATAGTTAGCCATGAACCGCAATCCTCCGCAGTATCGGGCGATAAGCAACCGTGATCCCTGTCGGGCTGATTGGTCTTGCCTCAACGACAACATACCGCTCGCCGTTAACCTCGATCTGGTTCCCATTCTTGATCTCAATGTCTGCGTCAAAAACTCCTAGCTTGTCCGTTACGCGGATTGTTTCGCCGTCAACCTCTCGAATCTTTGGCGCTCGAATAAGCCCCTTGATTGTCGTCGATTGCTCCGGCTTTTCAACCTCAACACCGCCGACAATCTCGACGCCGCCTCCGCTAGTGATAAGCTTAAACACGCCATTACGATCACTAAAAAATGCAATCTCAGATTTAGCCATTCGTGCAATATTAGCGTAATTCATCAGCAAGACCTCCGACGCAATCCAGTAACAAGACCAAATCCTCCTCCGCGTTTCCTATTTAAAGCCTCGTACATCTTGCCAAACGGAGTTTGCCTGATCTCCTTTCCTGAGGAATCGGCGGAGACGCGATCAAACGTCCGCGAAAATTCACCAGTCAGAGAGAATGAGGCTACGCGCTGAGAGTAGGATTCTACGCTTTCCCCTTTCTGCTTCATGGCTCCGTCAAGCGTCATGAGGTGCAAAGTGTAGAGCGCAACCGCTTTGGTGTATGAGTCCTTGAAACGCTTCTTACAAACAAACTCCTCTGCTAGCTCAATCCACGCTTGGAGCAAAGCCGGATCGACCTCTGCAAACGGAGGCGCAAGTTTTACGATCTGATCAATAACATCTTGATTCATGATTTCCTCCTAAAAGAAAAGGGAGCATAGGCTCCCTTGTTATTAAAATTCGCCGCCGTCCTCAAGCTCGTTTTTCGTCTTGCCCTCAGCAGGGCTTGCTTTCTTGCGCTTGCTCACGCGCGCTTTTACGGCTTCGGTTTTTTCTTCGTCGTTTTTAACCTTCAGATCGCCGCGAGCGATTAACATTTCAATTCCTGAAGTTTCCAGATCCGACTCAAGGACTTCAATTTCATCACCTGGAACATAGCGATCACCTTTGATGAAAATTGAGCAAACTCCAGAGTTTACCAGTGTTACATTTTTTTCTTTAGCCATTACTTTATCTCCTGAATAAAAAAAAGGGAACCTCCAAAGAGGCTCCCATGATATTACACGCCAGTAATTAACACAAGTGTTAATGGTCGGTAGATTGTCAGGCCAGTGCATTTGGAGGTGCAAGGCACTTTGAAATGCAGGTCTTTAGGCTGCGCTGGCAGCATATTGAATGCTTCTGGGATCTCAATGGACATATTCATTGGATCTTTTTCGTACACCAGTACGCCCTTGCCGCCGGAACCGTTGATATCTTCAAGCTCTGCGATTGCTTCAATGGTGATACCGCCGTTTTGCTTCTGGAAGTATTCCAGGTAGCTCTCGGTAGTGTTTTCCATGCGAACCATCAGAACCTTGCGCACGCTTGGCGGGATCAGAATGTGAGTAGCGCGGTGCTGTCCGTTGGTCTGAGTTTCCAGCGCTTCGATTGCAGCAGTCAGATCGTCGAAAGCTTGCTCAGGACGCTTGGTTTTGCTTGATTGCTCATACCACTTCTGAGAGGCAGTGACTTTGGTGAGGTTAGGGTGATCAAACACGCTCAGAATTTTGTGCGGCTTGGAACCCTTGAACACCAGGAAGTTAACAAGCTGATCGTGAGCATTCTGCGCGGCGTTTGCCTTGCGAGCGCTCAGGCTCTTACCAGTGCGTTGACCTGCTTTGATTTCGTCAATGGAGATCAGGAACGCGTTACCCAGGCGGAACACTTTACCAAACTCAGTAGACATCAGCGCGTCAACGGTTGGCAGATCGTCAGTGTAGTCTGCGATGATTTTCGCGTAGCCAACTTTATCGAAAGTCTGGTATTCGAAAGTTTTGTCCGTGTCGCTCAGTTCGTTGGTGACAGGGAACACGCGCAGCGCTGAGCCTACAGGGTATTCTTTTTCGTATGCAGAGGAGCGGATCTTGTGAAGCTCCTGAGCAGTCCAAATGCCCATATCAGAAGCGTCAGCTTTAACGCCCTGCATTTGCAGGTGAGCGGTGACTACGCTAGCGTCAAATTCGTCATACTTTTTAGTCATGTTTCTTTCTCCTTAAAAGGCTGTTAGCGATTAACAGCCTCAATGATAGCACTTTTTGTTAAACGTGCAATAGGTTTTTGTGTTATTGGGTAATCCACACGCCAACCAGCGATAGATCATGAGAAAATTTCTCATAGTCTCCGGTAAATACCCAGCCTCTAGGGGCTTGCAGGAACCGATCAGGGAGTGATGTTATCACGCCACCATCCGAGATCATGGCGCTATCGCCCTCTCTCGGTGCTCCTTCATCTGGAAGCATTGCAGCCCAAACCCTACCCTTAACTAAAACGCTCAAAACTTCCCCGCTAGGTATTCCATTTGTAACGCAAATATCATTACCTGCGATCACAATACCGCAAGCAACTCGCTCACCTGCAAATTGACCGTATGTGTG
>ENA-OXVG01000021-OXVG01000021.1-human-gut-metagenome-genome-assembly--contig:-NODE-21-length-56958-cov-12.758765_pt1 | contig 56958 bp, 43 predicted proteins | sample MGYA00249572_ERZ652687 | MGnify/ENA primary metagenome ERZ652687 (study PRJEB26925, sample SAMN05826836) | human gut metagenome | biome: ENVO:2100002; feature: ENVO:00000062; material: ENVO:00002003... | reverse complement strand
ATGTGATAAGCTCCTGCTTTACGCCCTCGACCGCACGGCTTATAAGCGCGTCGCTGTCAAGCGATAATTCGGCTTTTTCGATTTCTTCGGGCTTCGGGTGAAGACGCGGATGCTTCGGTGTAAATACCGTACAGCAATCCTCAAACGGTCTTATCGAAATATCAAATGTGTCTATCTTTCTTGAAATAACGACTATTTCGTTCTTATCCATACCTACAAGCGGGCGAAGCACCGGTAAGCGCGAAACGCTGTCGGTAGACATCATCGCCGTAAGAGTTTGGCTTGCCACCTGACCTACGCTCTCTCCCGTGACAATAGCCTCGCAGCCCTCTTTTTCGGCAAGGATATTTGATATGCGCATCATATAACGTCTCATAATGAGGGTGAAAAGCTCCTCGGGACATTTATCGCGTATGTTTTCCTGTATCTCGGTGAACGGCACGGTTATAAGCTTGATTGTGCCGCTGTACTTTGCTACTTTAGCGAGAAGGTCGTGAACCTTCATTTCGGACATGGGCGATGTGAACGGGGGAGAGGCGAAATGTACGGCGTTTAAAACAACTCCGCGCTTTGCCATCATCCAGCCTGCAACGGGGCTGTCGATTCCTCCCGAGATAAGAAGCGCCGCTTTGCCGCCCGTGCCGACGGGCATACCGCCTGCGCCCTTTTTCTGGTCGCCGTGAATGTAAGCCGCGTTTTCGCGGATTTCTATTACTATGGTTAAATCGGGATTTTTAACATCGACTCTGATGTGCGGAAAAGCGTTTAAAACCGCCTCGCCGACATCACAGCATATTTCCGGTGATTTTAAGGGGAAGGTCTTGTCTGCGCGTTTTGCCTCCACCTTAAAGGTTGAAGCGTTTTTAAGAGCCTCGCTTAAATACACGGGAGTCGTTTTGAGGATTACATCCATATCCTTTTCGACTGCGGCGGCGCGCTCATAGCCTGCAATGCCGAATATGCGTGAAATTTGATCCTCTGCCTCTTCCATATCAAAGCTTTCGTCAAAAGGCTCTACGGTTATTGTTGACTGTGAGCGGATTACCTTGAATTTTCCGAGCGACTGAAGACGCCTTTTGATGTTTTTTGCGAGCGTTGACTCAAATGACGAGCGGTTAAGGCCCTTAAGCGCAAGCTCTCCGTTTTTAATAAGTATTATTTCTTTCATATTGCTGTTTCTTTATCCTTTGTGTTTTCTGAGTTTTTCGACAGCGATTTTTATGACATCGACACAGCGGTCAATTTCATCAATCGAGGTGTCGTTTGAAAGGCTTATCCGTATGGCGGAATCTATTCTGTCGGGCGGAAGCCCCATGCTTTGCAGCACATTGCTCCTGTGCCCCTTGGAGCAAGCCGAGCCTGCCGAAATGTATACGCCGTTCATCGAAAAGAAGTTTACCGATACCTGAGACGGTATTTCGTCTATGGAAATATTGATAATGTACGGCAGGGCGTTTTCGGGGGAATTTATATGTACTCCGGGAATTTCTTTTATCCGCTCTCTCAGACGGAGATTGAGCTTTGCTACATACTTAAGATTTTTTTCGACGCTTCCGCCGTTTTCAACAGCGGCGGCAAAGCCTGCTATCGCCGGCATACCCTGAGTTCCCGAGCACATATTGTTCTCCTGACCGCCGCCGAGAATATACGGATTTATGCGCACGTTTTTATTTATATAAAGCGCTCCCACGCCCTTGGGACCGTGAACCTTGTGTGCACTGACGCTCATAAGGTCTATTCCGCAGCTTTTGGGACAGAGCGGAATTTTCATATAGCCCTGCACATCGTCAACGTGCAGAAGAGCGGGAGAATTTTTGCTCTTTATGATTTTTTTGAGATTTTCTGTGGGCATCACAGAGCCGACTTCGTTGTTGACGGCCATTACAGATACCAAAATCGTATTTTCGTCTATGGCGTTTTCGAAGTCCTTTAAGCTTATATTGCCGTCGCTTTGCGGCTGTACTCTCACTACCTCAAAGCCGCTTTCCTCGAGGCGTTCCATACATTTTTCAACGCTCGGATGCTCTAAAGCCGTAGTGACTATTTTCTTGCCGAGTCGCTTTTTTGCGCCGACTGCACCGAATATCGCGGTGTTGTTTGACACGGTGCCGCAGGGGGTGAAATATATTTCGTCGGGGCTCGCTTTTAAGCTTGCGGCAATCGTACCGCGGCTTTTTTCGAGAAGCATATATGCGTCAACGCCTTTTTGATGAAGCGAAGACGGATTTCCGTAAAGCTCGGTCAGTGCGGAAATTTCTGCGTCCACAGCGGCCTTACAGGGCTTTGTGGTTGCGCTGTTGTCAAGATAACATTCCATTTTGACCGCTCCTTTAATTCAAACTTAATCAGTATATTATTATACACTATAAGGCGCGGTTTGGCAAATAAATAAGCGGCTTTTTTCAAGTATATTTATGTTTTTTTTGCGAAAAATATCGCAGAGGTGAAATTTATGGAAAAGAAGATGAAAAGACGCTCCTATGTGCGCGTTGTATCCTTTGCCGCAGCACTTGCGGCGGTGCTTGTCGCAGCGTCGATATGCGGCAATGTGCGCGCGTCAAAATACAAAAGACAGATTACTTTGTCGCAGCAGCGAGCTCTTACAGAGCTTGACGGAAGACTGCGTGAAATAGGTACAAGCCTCAAAAAAGGGGTGTATTCAAGCACTCCGCCGATGCTGAGCGGTATGGCGTCGGAGCTGTCAAGAGAGACTCTTGCGGCAAAAAGCTCGCTTTCCGTGCTTCCGCTTGAAAATACAAATCTCGAAAACACATATAAATTTTTATCGCAGGTCGGCGATTTCACCGAGACCTTAAACCGCAAGGTTGCCTCAGGCGAAAGCATCTCCGACGAGGAACGTGAAAATCTCCGCTCCCTTATCACGTTTTGCGATGCGCTGTCGGGAGAGGTTTCAAATATACGCGCGGATATGTTCGACGGAAGCTTCAGCTTTTCCCCAAAAAGCGGCGAGCTTGCCTTAACGGGTGAAAAGACGGAATATCTTGCAGGCGATATGGAGGACGCACAGCAGTCCCTGAGCGATTATCCCACGCTTATTTATGACGGCCCGTTTTCCGACCATATTATGTCGGCTCAGCCGAAAATGACGAGCGGAGCAAAAGAAATATCAAAGGAAAACGCCCTTGATGCGGCAGCTGCCTTTCTCGGCTGCGACAAAAAGGAAATATCGTTTTTAAGCGAAGAGTCGGGAAATGTGCCTGCGTATTGTTTTTCTCATAATAATAAGACGGTTGCCGTAACCAAAAACGGCGGATATGTTATATATATGCTCGATTCGTCTTTTGCAGGCGAAGCGAAGCTGAAAACAGCCGATGCGCTGAAAAAGGCTTCCGAATTTTTATCGTCTCACGGCTATGCCGATATGAAGGAGAGCTATTACAGCACGTCGGACGGGGTCTGCACCGTAAATTATGCCTACAAAAAGGACGGTGTTATTTATTATCCCGATCTCATAAAGGTAGGCGTAAATCTCGAAACGGGTGATATTGCGTCATTTGACGCAAAGGGCTATATTATGAACCATACCGAGCGTAATTTAAGCTCCGACATTTTGTCACGGGCGGACGCTCAAAAATCCGTCAGCGGACTTTTAACGGTGCTCGATTCAAAAAGAGCCGTAATTCCGACAAAGAGCAAGGGCGAAAAGGATTGCTGGGAATTTCATTGCGCCGATAAGGACGGTAATGAGGTGCTTGTCTATATTGATACAAAAACGGGCTATGAGGACGATATACTTCTGCTTTTGTATTCCGACGGCGGAATCCTGACAAAATAATAAAAAGAAAAAATACGGAAATAATAATTTTGTCCGAAATGAGACAAAAGAAAGATTGTGGTGATAGATATGAAAAAGGCTGTTGCAGATGTTTTGCTCGCCGTGCTTCTTGTTTGCGTCGTGTTCTCATCCTGCGGTAAAAAGGAGGACGGAGTCGTTACCGGAAACGGAAATACTACTCGCTCCGCCGCGCAAAATGCGGTTACAAACGCAGGCGATGCCGTAGGTGACGCAGTCACCGGCGCCGGAGATGTTGTCGGTGATGTTGTTACCGGAGCCGCCGATATAGCAGGCGACGTTATCACGGGTGCGGGCGACATAGTAAACGACGCGGCGACAGGTGCGGGCGAAGCCGCAAGCAAGGCTGTGTCGGACGCGGCAAGATAAAATTGACGAAGCCACGGTTAGCGCTAACCGTGGCTTCACTTTTTTATTTAAACCGGAGCGTTTGTGCTGCGGCAGCTTATCAGTTGCCGTAACCGTATGCGCTGAACGGATTGTACGAGTTGCTGCGTGTTGTGGACTCCGTCTTTACGGAAGAGGAATCGCCCTTATCCTCAACGAGGGTTGCCTTTACTTCAAATTCATTGATGTTGTAATTGCTGTCTATTCTGCAAATCGTAAGCGTAAGCGTATCGCCCACGGCAGATTTATCGATAAGGTCCGGAAGATCGTCTGCGCTGTCAAGGTCCTTGCCGTTGACCTTGGTAATTAAGTCGCCCTGCTTTACGTCCTGAGACGCAAGGCTTGAATCGGACTGAACACTCTGAACTATCAAGGAACCTGCCGGAAGATCCTTAAGGCTTACGATCATACTGTACATCTGACTTGAAGACGCCGGCGAATAGGTTATTCCGAGCTTAGGTCTGTTAGTAACATAGCCGTTTGCAACTATTTCGTCGTAAACTTCCTTTGCTGTAACGCTCGGTACGGAGAATGCCATTCCCTCGTAATCGGTGCTTGCTATTTTAGATGAGTTTATGCCTATTACCTGACCGTATTCATTGACGAGCGCGCCGCCGGAGTTACCGGGGTTTATGGCTGCCGTGTGCTGAATACAAATCATCTCATAGCCTATCTGGCTGTTTACGGGGCGAGAAATCGCGGATACAATACCGTTTGTGAACGAGCCTGCAAATGCCGTTCCGCCGGGGTTGCCTATCGCGTAAACCGTCTCGCCTACGGAGAGCTTGTCGCTGTCGCCGAATTCCGCGGCTTTAAGACCCGTAGCCTTGATTTTTAAAACTCCGATGTCGGTTTTAGAGTCATATCCCACTACGGTAGCGTCGTACTGTGTTTCGTCGGATAGCTGAACTCTGACGGAGCCGCCGCCCGAAATTACGTGAGCGCAGGTCATAATATATGTGTACTGCTTGCTGCTGTCCTCGCCGACTATTACGCCTGAGCCCTGACCCGATGCGGAGGAGGAACGACTGTCGGAGTATACGAGTATGCCGACGGAGCTGTCCTTTATCTTATCATAAACGCCTGCCGCGGTAAGACTGCCGCTCTTATCGGTAGAGGAAGCGGTGGGAGTTTCGTTTATCGTAACGGTTGAGCTGTCTGCGGAAGCCTTTTCGCTTGTCTGCTTTTTGGCACCGTCCTTATTGCTGAGAGAAACCGCGATGCCCGTAACACCGAGTGCCACACAAACCACAACTGCGATTATGAGGGCTATAACGCCGCCTTTTTTATGCTTTGACGGCTTATTGTCAACCGGTTTTTTCGGCGGTTGGCCTGAATTTCCGTAATAGACATAGCTGTTATTTCCGCTGTATGTCGAGCTCGGACGGTATGCGCCGTTTGAGCCGTAGTAACCGTTGTTTCCGCTTGAATAGCCGTTGTTGCTGCCGTTTGCATTTGAACTGCCGTTATTTGTGTTTCCGCCGCCGTTCGAGTAAGGGTAGCCGTTATTCGGCTGATAGCCGCCGTTATAAGGACTGCCGCTGTTCGCTCTTTGAGCGTCATTGCCGGCTTCGGGAGCACTTTGGAAATTACCCGTGCTTTCCGGGGTGTTTTGCTGCTCGTTTCCCGAAGGGGTGTTGTTATTGAAATCGTCCATAAAAAGATCTCCTTGATTTATCTGATGAAGACAAGAGCTTTTCTCTTATCGTTGTCATAATCATAACCGACGGTTATTACAGAACTGTTAACTCGATTTAAATAATCTGAATACTTTTACAGCTGCTTAGGCGGAAGATATTTCGGAATAGTAAACCAAAATTCGGTGTATTTGCCCTCTTCGCTGTTGCAGCCTATCGAACCGCCGTGCATTTCGACTATCGTTTTGCATATATAAAGACCGAGTCCCGCACCCTTGACGTCATAACTGCGCGATTTATCAACCTTGTAGAAGCGCTCGAATATTTTTTCGCGTTCCTCGGAGGAAATACCCGCGCCCGTGTTTACGACCTTTATAAGCGTTGCGTTTTCGTCATCGTCTGCAAATACGCTTATGGTGCCGTTTTCCGTGAATTTGACCGCATTGTCCACAAGGTTGTATATGACCTGATGTATCATATCCTCGTCGGCGGTGACCGTTACGGAATGAAGCCTGTCAAGCCCGGATATTTCAATGTGCTTGCGCTCTATTATCTGCTCGAACGACAGCAGCACGTTGAATATTTCCGCGCTTATGTCAAACGCCTTCGGGTTCAGCTTTAATTCACCCGCTTCGATTTTGGACATATTCAGCATTGCCGTAACAAGCCTTGACAGACGCTTGGTCTCATCGGAAACAATGCTCAAATAGTGTTTTTGCTGGCTTTCGGGAATGGTGCCGTCAAGGATTCCGTCTATGAAGCCTCCTATTGTTGTCATAGGGGTCTTAAGCTCGTGCGAGACGTTTGCCACAAAGCTTCGCCGCGAGCTTTCAAGAAGCGACAAATCCGATGCCATCTTATTGAATGCGCGCACAAGCTCGGCGAGTTCGTCGTCACCCTTTACCTTGACTCTCGGGCCGAAATCGCCCTCTGCGTAAGCTTTTGTCGCCTCAGACATATCGTGGAGCGGTTTTATAAGAGAAGCGGTGAGAAAATATACCGCGATAAAGCCTACCGAGAAAGCCATAAGACAGGCAAAAATGAACATTTTAAGGATATTCATCGCATAGTTTGTGAAGCCCGCCGTCATAGGCGCCACGGCAAAAACAACTGCTGCGGTTTCTTCGCCGACCTTTACCGGCTCCGCCGCGACAAGCTGCTTTTTCATATAGACGCCGTTTAAGGTGGTCTTTGCAAAATAGTCGCCCTTTTTCGCCTCGTCGATTACCTCCTGAGGTATTGTGTAGCCGCCGTGCAGACTGCATCTGCCGTTGTTTGAGATACTGTAATTCTGCGTTATGATGTCCTTGCACAATATTATGTTGCCCGAGGTATCGGTTATGTAAATATCAGCCGAGATAGCGTCCGAAATCATCGAGAGGTTACTGCATATCATCGCTATCGAGCCGGAGGCGTCGGTTTGAATTCTTGATGAGAGAACAGATGAGGTAGTGTTCGCTATGTTTTTTGCGTTAGAGGAGAGAAGCTGTTCTTTTTGACTTGACCAGTAATTCGAGAGGAACACGCCGAGCGTTACTCCCAAAAGCAAAAAGCATATGAGTACCATTGCCACAAATACCGACAGAAATTTAGTGAACAGTGACTGATGGCTGAATTTGCGGTAGGTGCGGTGCAATACCGTTTTAAAACGCGCCTTTACGCTCTGCTGCATTCTTATCAGTCCTTAGTTTCAAATTTATAGCCTACGCTCCAAACGGTTTTCAATTCCCATTTGTCGGAAACGCCCTCAAGCTTTTCGCGCAGACGCTTTATGTGAACGTCTACCGTTCTTGAGTCGCCGTAGTAGTCAAACCCCCATACCTCGTCAAGAAGCTGGTCGCGCGTAAATACACGGTTGGGATTTGAGGCGAGATGATATATAAGCTCGAGCTCTTTCGGAGGAGTGTCTACGGATACTCCGTTGACCTTCATCTCGTAATTTGTAAGGTTTATCGAGAGCTTGTCGTAATTTACCTCTTTGACGTCGCTTGTGTCGGAAGCGGGAGCGGTGCGGCGAAGTACGGCTTTTATTCTTGCCACAACCTCTTTTGTGTCAAATGGCTTTGTAACATAGTCGTCCGCGCCGAGCTCAAGACCCAGAACCTTGTCAAAGGTCTCGCCCTTGGCGGTGAGCATAATTATCGGCTTGTCCGAGAATTTTCTGATTTCACGGCATACCTGCCAGCCGTCAAGCTTCGGTATCATTATGTCGAGCAGCGTGAGGTCGGGATTTTCCTGCTTGAATGCATTTATTGCCGACACACCGTCGTTAACTATTTTTACGACGTAGCCCTCTTTTTCGAGATAGAGCCTTAAAAGCTCGCAGATATTGGTGTCGTCATCGACGACGAGTATTTTTTCGTTTGGCATAAAATACCACCCTTTCAAACCTCTTATAATCAGAAATTATAAAGTACATTTAAAAATAATATGTGAACAAATTCGTAAGAAATTTAAAATAAAAGGGACTATAAAAAACAAACTTCTTTACAGCCCGATTTTATGATTATTTAAGCGACGACAGAAGTCCGCCTTTTTTGATTATATCCTGTATGAACGGCGGAAACGGCTCTGCCCGGTAGCTTTTGCCCGTGGTGTTGTCGGTTATTACGCCGCTGTCAAAATCTACCGAAACCTCGTCGCCCTGCTCGATTTCGTCGCCTGCCTCCGGACATTCGAGAATCGGCAGACCTATGTTGAGCGCATTTCTGTAAAAAATTCTTGCGAAGTTTTTGGCGATTACGCAAGAAACGCCCGCCGCTTTAATTGCAAGCGGAGCATGCTCTCTTGAGGAGCCGCAGCCGAAGTTTACGCCGGCAACTATTATGTCGCCCTCTTTCACGTTATTTACAAATTCCTTGTCTATATCCTCCATACAATGAGCCGCAAGGTCTTTCGGGTCGGAGGAGTTGAGGTATCTTGCCGGAATTATGACGTCCGTATCCACATGGTCGCCGTATTTATGAACTTTGCCCTGTATCTTCATATAAATCGTTCCTTTCTTACCTGAGCTGCGAGGGTGAGCATATATAGCCCGTAACGGCACTTGCCGCCGCTACAAAGGGGCTCGCGAGATAAACCTCGCTCTCCGGGTGTCCCATTCGGCCTACAAAGTTGCGGTTTGTGGTGGAAACGGCTCTTTCACCCTTTGCGAGTATGCCCATATGACCGCCGAGACACGGTCCGCAGGTCGGGGTTGATACAACCGCGCCCGCTTCTACAAATATTTCGGTAAGGCCCTCTTTAATGCATTGCAGGTAAACCTTTTGTGTTGCCGGAATTACTATAACGCGAACGCCGTCCTTTACCTTTCTGCCCTTTAAGACGGAGGCGGCAGCGCGCATATCCTCTATTCTTCCGTTTGTGCAGGAGCCTATAACTACCTGATCTATGTCGATTTTTTCAATTTCGTCAACGGTGTGAGTGTTTTCGGGAAGATGCGGAAAAGCAACCGTGGGTTTCAGATTATTTAAGTCTATCTCTATTGTCTCGTCATACTCGGCGTCCTCGTCTGCCTCGAATATACGAGGCTGTCTGTCGGTCCTGCCGCTTATGTATTCGAGCGTCTTGTCGTCTACCGGGAAAATTCCGTTTTTGGCGCCGCATTCTATTGCCATATTCGCTATGCAGAAGCGGTCGTCCATTGAGAGTGCGCCTACACCGTCGCCCGTGAATTCAAGCGAACGGTATCTTGCTCCGTCAACGCCTATTTTACCGATAAGGTGAAGTATTACGTCCTTGCCGCTGACAAATTCGGGCAAGGTGCCTTTTAGTACAACTTTAATTGCGGACGGAACCTTAAACCAAGCCTTGCCGGAGATCATACCGGCAGCCATATCGGTTGAGCCCACACCCGTAGAGAACGCGCCGAGTGCGCCGTATGTGCAGGTGTGTGAGTCGGCGCCTATAACGGCGTCGCCGGAAATAACGAGGCCGCTCTCCGGAAGAAGCGCGTGCTCTATACCCATTTTTCCCACGTCAAAGAAATTTTTGATTCCCTTTTCCTTTGCGAAAAGACGAACCTGTTTGACATTTTCGGCGGATTTAATATCCTTGTTGGGGGTAAAATGGTCCATAACAAGTGCTATTTTGTCCGTTGAAAATACGTCCTTAAAGCCCTTTTTTGCCATCTCGTTTATGGCAACGGGCGAGGTTACGTCGTTGCCGAGCACGAGGTCGAGCTTTGCCTCTATGAGCTGACCTGCCGTAACCGACTGAAGGCCGGCGTGCGCCGCGAGTATTTTTTGGGTCATTGTCATTGACATTCTGTTATTCCTCGATTCCTTTTATGTTTGTATCGCCGCTCTCAAGCGCGGTAAGACCGGAGCGTGAAAGCTCGATTATTCCGTGCTTTGTCATTTTGCCTATGAATTTGTCGATAAGCGACGGCAGACCCGTAAGCTCGGCAGTTATTGTTGTGTGGCCTATATCCTTTACCTTTGCGCCGAAGCCGTTGATTGTTTTAAGCACGGCTGTGCGCTGGCTGTTTGTGGCGTGGACCTTTATAAGCAAGAGCTCTGAGGATACAAGGCGCGATTCATTGAGCCTTACCACCTTTATTACGTCCTCAAGCTTTGAGAGCTGACGCTCAACCTGCAAAAATTTGTGCGGCTCAACGTCGGATACTATTGTTATTCTTGAATATACGGGATTTTCCGTTTCGGCTACGGTAAGGCTTATTACGTTGTAGCCGCGTCTCGCAAAAAGACTTGCGACGCGCAAAAGCACGCCCGTGCGGTTATATACGAGAGCCGAGAGGAATATTCTCTCAAGGCCGGTTGTGTTTTCTTCTGCCATTTTTAGTTTCCTTTCCTTTGCGGCTTATTCTGCCGAAAAACGATACACCGTGTCAGATACGAACGGATGGTTTTCGTCAAACAGATTTTGTATGAAATCGGGGTTGTTTAAAGCGTTCGGGTAGTACTGCGTTTCAAGGCAGAAACCGGAGCGGTGAGTGAGAGGCAGCTTACCTTTACCGATTTGCGAGCCGTCCATATAGTTGCCTATGTAAAACTGGACTCCGGGAAGGTCGGTATAGCACGTCATTTTTCTGCCGCTTTCTGGGTCGTAAACCATTGCGAATTCGCGCAGAGCACCCGTGTAATTTTCGAGGCAGAAGTTGTGGTCGTAGCCCCTGCCTATTATAAGCTGCTCGTCGGGAGACGATACGTCTCTGCCTATCTTTTTCGGTATTCTGAAGTCAAACGGTGTGTTTTCAACGCTTCTGATTTCGCCTGTCGGGATGCTGTCTTCGTTCATCGGCGTAAAGTATTTTGCAAAAATCTGCATTTCGTGAGAGAGGATGTTGCCGGAAGCGTATCCGCCGAGGTTAAAGTATGAGTGGTTTGTGACGTTTATCGGAGTCTTGCCGTCGGGTCTGCAGTCATAGTGTATTTTGACCTCGTTTTTGTCGGTAAACGTGAAGGTGACTTCATTTTGAAGGTTTGACGGGAAGCCCTCGTTGCCGTCGGCGCTGAAATATGAGAATTTAACGCTGTCGTCGCCGAGTATTTCATAATTCCAAACGGCGTTTTCATATTCGTGATTACCGTGAAGGGTGAATTTACCGTCGATGTTTTTTGTTATCGGGTAATTTTTGCCGTCTATGGTAATACCGTTTCCGGAAATTCGGTTTGCGACTCTTCCGACGGTGCGACCCTGCGAATCCGTACAGCTCAGCTGACCCTCCATGGTGTCAAAGCCGACAAGTACATCGGCAAAGTCTCCGTTTCTGTCGGGAACCGATATTTTATTGAGCGTAGCGCCGTAATTCAGCAGTTCGATTTCGGCTCCGCTATCGTTTTTTATTGTGAATGAAAAGACTTCTTTTCCGTCGGCGGTTTTGCCGTAGAGAGATTTGGTCATTTTCAAAGCTACCACCCCATTTTTAGCATTTTAATAAGTATAATATCCGTGCGCGCCGTTGTCAAGAAAGACGAAAAAACTTGCAAGAGCGAAAATAATGCTAACCGGAAAACAAAAGTATTTTTATTGACTTTTCGGCGTTTTAAATGTATTCTTAACATATATTATGTATTTGAAGGGAGTGTGCCGATTGGAGCAATTTTTAACACAGTTTGAATTCCTGTCGCGATATGCTTTGGCTTTTCTTGCGCTTATAATACTTCTCCGGTGCATTTTTTCCCTTTTCAGGCTCAGACCGCGCCGCGAGATTATGGCAACGCTGATAAATCTTGCCGACGACAGCGAAATCGAGATACGAAATTGGGAAACCTCGATAGGCCGTTCGCGCTCATGCGATATATCGCTCAGAAAGTACGGCACGGTATCGCGTTTTCACGCCGTTCTGGCGCTCAGAAAAGACGGCTGGTATGTCTTTGATACCGAGTCGAAAACCGGAGTTTACGTAAACGGCGAGCAGATAAAAAAATCAGCCAAGATAATCGACGGCGACACCGTCTCGTTCGGAAACGCGGTTATGAAGTTCACCTCAAACGGCTACGGCGTTGAGAGTGAGGAGGCTGAGGACGGTAAAAAGGTTGACTTCACAAACGCCACAAGGCTTGTAAATCTTGCCGACAACAGCGCGTTCTATTTAAACGGCACGTGCCTTATAGGGCGTGACAGAACATGTAATATATGCCTGCCGATGCAAAGCGTCTCGGGCGAGCACGCCGAGGTCTATCCCGCAAAGGACGGCTGGTATGTTGCGGACCTCAATTCCAAAAACGGTACGCTTTTAAACGGCGAAGAGGTTTTCGGCGCATTCCCGCTGTATGACGGCGACATTATTTCAATAGGCGATTACAGCTTCCTTTTCCGCGAATAAAGCGGAGAAGAGGCCATATTCAAAGAAACGGAGGACGCATCTTTGGCTCAGGAAAATGCTCGTAAAAAGCAAAAAAAGACGAGAACCAAAAAATACAGAAAGCCTGTAAACTGGCTGATTCTGCTTATAATTATGACTGTTTTTCAGCTCGTTTGCGCCGCTCAGATAAATATGAACAGTCCCGACATACCGCTGACTACATTATATATTGTATTCGGTGCATATATAGCTATTGAATGGGCGTATTTTATATTTTTCGGCGGATTTTTACACCGCAAGAGCTTTGAAATAGAGCTTATAGCGTTTTTTCTTACCGGAATAGGCCTTACACTCACCACAAGCGTGTATCCCGACAAAGCGTTTGTTCAGCTTGCGGCGGTGATTATGGGTATTGCGGTATTTATAGTTATGCTTTGGGTGCTCAGCGATATAGAAAGAGTCGTAAAGCTGCGTATGCCGGTGGCGATAGCTTCCGTTCTCGTACTTGTTGCCACAAGGCTTTTGGCGCACAATATAAACGGTGCATACAACTGGATAAGAATAGGCGGCGTTTCAATACAGCCGTCGGAAATAGTGAAGATAGGCTTTGTCTTTGTAGGTGCGGCTACGCTCGAATACCTGCAATCAACGAGAAGCCTTACAAAATATCTTGTGTTTGCGCTTTCCTGTATAGGCTGTCTGTTCCTTATGAAGGATTTCGGTACGGCACTTATATTCTTCTTTACATTCTTAATAATGGCATTCCTGCGCTCGGGAGATATAAAGACCATATTTCTTGTATGCGCGGCAGCTCTCGGCGGCGGCGGTCTTGTGCTTACGTTTAAGCCGTATGTCGCAAAACGCTTTGAAACATATCGCCATGTTTGGGAGTATGCAAACGACCGCGGCTATCAGCAGGCGAGACTTCTCATATATTCCGTCAGCGGCGGTCTTTTCGGACTCGGAATAGGAAACGGCAAGCTGAGAGATGTATACGCAGCCACAGAGGACTTGGCGTTCGGAATGGTATGTGAGGAATTCGGAATTATTGTCGCATTTGCTGTGCTTTTGACCTTTGTCGCCCTCGTGGTTTACAGTATACGCTATGCTGTGGCGGCTCGCTCGTCTTTTTACGCTATTGCTGCGTGCGCTGCGTCGGGCCTTCTTCTTTTCCAAGCGGCTCTGCACGTGTTCGGTGTTACCGATCTTCTTCCGTGGACGGGCGTTACGCTGCCGTTTATCAGCCGAGGCGGCTCGAGTATGATGTGCTGCTGGGGACTTGTGGCATTTATAAAGGCCATTGATGTCAAGACGTACAAACGGTACGATAAGGTAGCAGTGGCAAAGTCTTAAATTAAATCTGCCGAAAGGGAGTGTGAAACAATGAAAACCATGTCAAAAAGAGCCTGGGTGCTCTATGTGTTTATAGCAGCATTTTTAGCAGGTCTCATTGTGTTGTTTTACACATTTTACACGAACGCCGATTCGTGGGCTATGAAAAAGGCAAACAGGCACCTGTATTCATCAGGTACGCTGTCGGTTGCGGGCAGCATTAAGGATGAAACCGGAGCGGTGCTTGCGGAAACAAAGGACGGTAAGCGCGTTTATAACAGCGACAAAACCGTAAGAACCGCAACAATGCACACGGTAGGCGACTCTGAGGGCTATATAGCGACGGGCGTTCAGACATCGTATAAGGACGTCATAACCGGCTATAATTTCGTTGACGGCATATATAACCTGAAAAAATACGGTAAGGGCAACGACGTAAATCTCACAATAAACGCGCAGCTCTGTGCGGCGGCATACAGCGCCCTCGGGAGCAACAAAGGCACGGTCGGCGTTTATAATTACAAAACGGGTCAGCTTTTATGCGTTGTATCAAGCCCGTCTTATGATATTGCAAATAAACCCGTCTCAAGCATAAATAACGATAAGACAGGTGCCTACGAGGGTGTTTATTTAAACAGGTTTTTCTCCGGCGTTTATACTCCCGGCTCGACATTTAAAATGATAACCTCGATTTGTGCCATTGAAAATTTGCCTGATATCGATTCGCAAAAATTCAAATGCACGGGCGAATACAAGGTCGGCGGAAGCTCCGTAAAGTGCCTCGGGGTTCACGGAACCGTGGATTTCGAAAAGGCTCTCAATGTGTCCTGTAACAGCGCATTTGCGCAGATTGCGATAGAACTCGGACCCGATAAGCTTATGGCCACGGCAAAGGAGCTGGGGCTCGGCAATCAGATGTATGTAGGCAATATAAGGCTCGCAAAAAGTTCGTTCGATGTGACCGGTGCGTCGGACCTCGACGTGGGCTGGGCAGGTATAGGTCAGTACACCACTCGCATAAATCCGTGCCAGATGTTAACTATTGCAGGCGCGGTGGCTAACGGCGGCTCATCCGTGCCGCCATATCTTGTCGGCAAAATAACCTCGCAGACCGGAAAAACGATTTATGAAGCAAAGCCCGGCACGGCAACTCAGCTTATTTCCTCGGATACCGCATCAAAGATGAACGATATGCTTCGCTCAAATGTCAAGAATTATTACAGCGACGGTAAGTTCCCCAACCTTAAAATGTGCGGTAAGACCGGAACGGCGGAAGTAAGCTCTGAAACCGGCGGTGCAAAGCCTCACGCTTGGTTTGTCGGATATTCACGGCGCGAGGATCTCCCGCTTGCGATAGTGGTTGTTGTTGAAAACGGCGGCGGAGGCTCATCTGTGGCAATTCCCGTTGCCAATAAGACTATGCAAAAGGCTCTTTCCTTATATGCAAAATAAAAATTTTTCCGCATACGACAGCAAAGTTCGTGTGCGGAATTTTTAAAGGTGATAAAATGAAATTTTACTTTCCGGAAAACTACGGCGCTCTCGGCGACGGAAAAAACGACGATTCACGCGCTTTACAGTCCGCTATTGACGAGGCCGAAAAAAACGGCGGCGGAACGGTTGTGCTTGAGAGCGGAAAAACGTATTATTCAAGCTCGGTCATAATGAAGAAAAACGTTGAGCTGCATTTGCAAAAAGGCTCGGTTTTAAAGGCAACCTCAGACATAAACGGATACTTTCGTCCCTGCGATTTTATAAACGATGAGACAAATACCCTTATAGGCAATCCCGTTACGGGTAAGCCGTCGTTTGCCTTTATATATGCGTATAAGGCGGACAATGCCGCAATAACCGGAGGCGGAAAAATCGACGCAAACGGTCACAGCTTTGTAAAGAGAAAAGACAAATACTATGTCACCGGCGACTTTTATCCGCGTCCCACGGTTATGTATTTTGAGGCTTGCAACCATATTGTGTTTGAGGATTTCACTGTGGTCGATGCACCGTTTTGGACGCTTCATCCGGCAGGTTGCGACGATGTTTTAATATCAAAAATTCACATATTAAACGACCTCGATGTTGCAAATTCGGACGGCATAGATCCCGACCACTGCAGCAACGTGCGTATTTGCGACTGCCACGTAGAGTGCGCCGACGACTGCATCTGCCTTAAAACTTCAAAAGGCAATTCCGAATACGGACCGTGCGAAAACATACTGATAACGGGCTGCACGCTGATCTCAACCTCGGCGGCGATAAAAATAGGCACGGAGGGCGTCGGCGATTTCAGAAACATAATAGTTTCAAACTGTGTCATTTCGCGCAGCAACCGCGGTCTTTCAATTCAGATACGCGACGGCGGCAATGTCGAAAATGTCAAATATTCCGACATTATAATAGGTACGCGCCGCTTTTGCCCCGATTGGTGGGGGACTGCCGAGCCGATAGTCATAACCGCGTTTGACCGCGACGAAAACACAAGGGCAGGCCATATCAAAAACATATCTTACCGCAACATAACCTGCGTCGGCGAAAACGGAGTTATGATATGCGGCACGGCGGAAAACAAAATTGAAAACGTAGTTTTCTCGGACGTTGACGTAACTCTCTCAAAAACGTCAAAGTGGGACTGCGGTCTTTACGATATGCGCCCGGGGCTTAATAAAGAGGTCGAAAAGCATAAAAATTCCGGTTTTTATCTTCGCTTTGCCGATAACGTTACGCTTCGCAACACAAGCGTGAAGTGGGGAAATGTCTGCCCCGAATATTCGGCTGCTCTCGAAGAGGAAAGCTGTGTCGGCACCGTACTTGAAAATTTCACGGGTGATAACGCCTGAAGGCTTTGAGAATGCGGCTGCTCGTTCGAGCGTGAAATTTCCTTTCAAACGGCTTCTTGTATGTACGTTTATACGCATTTTACTTAAAAATATTTGACACAGCGCGTATAAAATGGTACAATTCAACAATGGAGCTAAGCTCTCGCCTGCTTCGGCAAGCGAGAATAGAAAGGGAGTATACTGTAATGAAAAAGGCGTTAAATAAAAAAGTGCTTTCCGTACTGATTGCGGCTGTTATTTTACTTGTTACCGCATTTCCCGTGCTTGCGGCGGATCCGTTTAAGCTCACTTCTTCGGCTGAAGCAAAGGATTCGGTCGTCACCGTAAAAATTTACCTTCCGCAAAATACGGAACTCGGGACGCTTTCGTTTACACTTAAATACGATACAAAATTGCTCACGTATGTTTCCGCCGAGTATTCGAGCGGAGACGTCAGTGCCACAAATTCAAGCACGGCAGGCGAGGTTAAAATAAACGCCGTTTGGAAAAACACCGCACCGCTCGGCGGCGAGGTTGCCACCATAACCTTTAAGGTGAACGACGGAGCGACAGGCAAAACCGACTTCCCGATAAATGTCGATTTCTCAACCGATGCCAATAATCAGCACATTGATTTGTCGGCGGTAAGTGCTTCCGTTGACTTATCCGAAGCAGCTTTGATGCCGGCGGCAACCGACGGAACCGTCTCATCGGAGGGCAAAACGGTAAAGGCCGGAAAAATTCCTAAGACCTCGGGAAAGTATGCTGCGATAGGATCGGCGGCTGCCGTTTTGTGCGTTGCCGCGGCGGCTGTTGCGATTACGGTAAAACGCAAAAGAAAATAAAAAACAATGCTGAAATCGGAGCTGTAACAATGTGCTTACAGCTCCTTTTTTATGCGATTTGATATGTGTCCGAAAACACACTTAAAATTCCGCTTTTCGTTGACATAATGCGCAGTGTATTATATAATATCTATTGTATGTTTAATAAGTTGCCCGTTTAGCATTTTTTATATTCGGGCACGTAATTTTTAAGGAGGAAACTCTAATGGTAAAAGCAATTGTCGGCGCCAACTGGGGCGACGAGGGCAAAGGTAAAATTACGGATATGTTTGCGAGTGAAGCAGACATAGTTGTTCGTTTTCAGGGTGGTGCAAATGCAGGGCACACCATTATAAACGAACACGGCAGATTTGCATTGCATCTTATGCCCAGCGGTATTTGCTACGACAATGTTACCTGTGTCATCGGAAACGGCGTCGCTCTTGATATAAACAAGTTCTGCTCGGAACTTGAGGACGTGAAAAAGGCAGGCGTAAATCCGAAGCTTCTCGTGTCAGACCGTGCTCAGATACTTATGCCGTATCATATTCTTCTCGATACCTATGAAGAGGAGAGACTCGGCAAAAACGCGTTCGGCTCCACAAAGAGCGGTATAGCTCCGTTCTTCAGCGACAAGTATGCAAAGATAGGTATTCAGTGCAACGAGCTGTTTGACGACGAAGTGTTAAAGGCAAAGCTTCACAACATAGTGACTCTCAAAAATCTCATTCTTGAGCACGTTTATCATAAACCGCTGCTCAATGAGGACGAGCTTTACAACACCTGTATGGAATACAAGGAAAAGATAGCTCCGTACATCTGCGATACGCACGCATTTATACGCGACGCCTTAAAGCAGGGCAAAAACATCCTCCTCGAGGGTCAGCTCGGCACGCTTAAGGATCCCGATTTCGGTATATATCCTATGGTTACGTCGTCCCCGACTTTGGCAGGCTACGGTGCTGTCGGAGCCGGAATTCCTCCGTATCTCATAAGCGAAGTAGTAGCCGTTACCAAGGCGTATTCTTCTGCGGTAGGTGCAGGTGAATTTGTTTCGGAGATTCTTGATGAGGACGAGGCACAGGCTCTCAGAATTCACGGCGGCGATAAAGGCGAATTCGGCGCTACCACCGGTAGACCGAGAAGAATCGGTTGGTTTGACTGCGTTGCGACACGTTACGGCGTTGAGTGCCAGGGCGCCACAAAGATTGCCATGACCGCTCTTGACTGCCTTTCATATCTTGATGAAATCAAGGTTTGCACAGCTTATAAAATAGGTGATGACATCACAAAGGATTTCCCGAACACCTCGCTTCTTAAAAAGGCAAAGCCGGTATTTACCACATTAAAGGGTTGGCATTGCAATATAAAGGGTATTCGCAATTTCTCGGAGCTTCCGCGTGAGGCACAGGAATATGTCGAATTCATCGAAAAGGAACTCGGCCACAAGATAAATATGGTATCTAACGGACCTGAGAGAGAAGCTATAATTTACAGATAATTAAGAGGATATTATGGAGAAAATACTTGTACTCGATTTCGGCGGTCAGTATAATCAGCTGATTGCGCGGCGTGTACGCGACAACAATGTCTATGCGGAAATACTGCCGTATACCGTACCGCTCAGCGAAATCAAAGAGGGCAATTACAAAGGTATTATTTTTACCGGCGGACCTAACTCCGTGTTTGATATGAGTTCGCCGCACTACACAAAAGAGATTTTGGAGCTCGGAATACCCGTACTCGGCATATGCTACGGCTGCCAGCTTATTTCGTGGATGGTCGGCGGCAATGTTGAGACCGCGGAACAGTCCGAATACGGCAAAATCGACCTTACGGTTACAAAAAAACAGTCTGAAATTTTTGCCGACGTCGATGAAACGAGCGTAGTTTGGATGAGCCATACGGACAGAGTTAAAGTGATGCCGTCAGGTTTTGAAATAACCGCAAAAACGGAAGCCTGCCCGATAGCAGCTTATGAAAACGAAGAAAAGAAAATATACGGCGTGCAGTTCCACCCCGAGGTAACTCACACGCAGTTCGGATTTAAAATTCTTCACAATTTTCTGTATAATGTTTGCGGCTGTCACGGCGACTGGAAGATGGACAGCTTTATTGACGATACCGTAAAGAGCCTTCGCGAAAAAATCGGAGACAAAAAGGTTATTCTCGGCCTTTCGGGCGGTGTCGATTCCTCGGTCGCGGCGGGACTTCTCTCTCGCGCTGTCGGCAAACAGCTCACCTGCGTTTTTGTTGACCAGGGACTTATGCGTAAGAACGAGGGCGATTTCGTCGAAAAGACATTCACTTCGCTGTTCGATATGAATTTCGTGCGCGTAAACTGTCAGGACCATTTTATAAATGCTCTTAAAGGAGTATCCGACCCGGAGCAGAAGAGAAAAATCATAGGCACGGAATTTTACAAGGTGTTCTGGGATGAGATAAGAAAACAGGCCGAGAAGGGATTTTTTGCACAGGGAACCATATACCCCGACTGCATAGAGTCCGGCAAGGGCGATGCCGATAAAATCAAGACGCATCACAATAAGGTCAAAATGCCCGACGACGTTGAATTCATCGACGTTATTGAGCCTCTTTCAAGCCTGTTTAAGGATGAGGTCAGAGCGGTAGGCGAAAAGCTCGGAATTCCGCACGAGCTTGTCTGGCGTCAGCCGTTCCCGGGCCCCGGTCTCGGTGTCAGAATTATCGGCGAGATAACAAAGGAAAAGATTGAAGTTCTCCAAAATGCCGATTGGGTGCTGCGCGATGAAATGGCGAAGAACGGTTATGAAAAAAACCTCGCACAGTTCTTCTGTGTGCTTCCGGGAGTCAATACGGTAGGCGTTATGGGAGATCACCGCACATACGATAACCTTGTGGCAATCCGCGCCGTAACAACCGACGACTTTATGACAGCCGATTGGGCGAAGATACCGTACGATATTCTCGCCAAGGTTTCAAATCGTATCACAAACGAGGTAAAACACGTAAACCGCGTAGTTTACGATATAACCTCCAAACCCCCCGGCACCGTTGAGTGGGAGTAACTCCATAACCTCGATAAATGCCCTATTTATAAGGCATTCTGGAGTTTTGCAACCCCAAATGGCAACATTTTGGCAACAATATATAACAAAAGCTGATTGACAAATCGTCAATCAGCTTTTTAGGTTATTTAATAATCAACTGTTTATAGACCAATTGATAAATATAGCGAATAAGCACAGTCTATAAATTTATACCGAATTAGCTATTTTATTAAAAGTTCTTGTTTGCTTGAATATAATGTGATAGAATAATTAAACTAGGTGTGGAGTTATTTTAAGTAATTAAAGGAGAATAATTATGGCAAATGTATTATTGGCACCTATTTACAAAGATGTATATGGTGAACAATTCTCGTCAGGTAATTTCTCAGACAGAATGAAGATGCAAAAACTTATTTACTTATTGCAAGAGGCAGGTATATCCATAGGAGATTACAATTTTCATTGGTACAAACACGGACCATATAGTCAACAACTTCAAAATGACATATTGGTAACTAACGGAAATTTTGACCGTGATATTAGATATTCTGAAACAGCTAAAATCATTGTTAACAAACTAACAAACATTTTGAATAAACAGACTAGTTATTCAAAAGACACTTGGGCTGAATGTTTAGCATCATTGCAATATTTAAGAAGTAATGTATTTTCATTTAATTCTTCAGATGATTCAATTATAGATGAATTAACAAAAAGAAAACCACATTTAAGTGACATAGCAACAAACAAATTGGCATTAAAAGAATTGAAAGCAATGTTCAATTAGGAGATTACTTGGTGGAAAATGAAATTCGTTTTGTTGGAAAAATTCTAGATAATGTTCATGGATTCATTTATTATACTGAGGCAGAATCTAAAATTATCGACACACTTTTGTTCAAAAGATTACAAAGTATTAAACAATTAAGTGTGGCTGATTGGGTTTTTCCAGGTTCGGAGCATACTAGGTATATACATTCATTAGGTGTGATGTATATTGCAGATAAAATCGCAATACAATTAAAATTATGTGTTAAAGATAGAAAAATAATCAGACTTGCAGGTTTGTTACATGACATCGGCCATTATCCTTTGTCCCATGTTTGTGAGTTTCCGTATCGAAAAGATTTGGAAAGTTTTCCGGATGACTCATTTTGCAAAAGTATTAATGATACTGTAGAAGAGAAAATAAACTCAATCGATACGGATATCGCAGATGATTATATGAAAAAATCTTCTGGTTTTCATCATGAGCAAATTGGAGCAAACATTGTATTATGCAACACCGAAATTCGTGATATTATTGTTGAAGAATGTGGAGAAGAAGCCCCTGAAATAATAGCTGATATGATAATCGGAAATATTGAGCATGTTAATACAAATCCGCTGTTTGTTCAAATATTGCACTCAGAATTAGATGCGGATGGAATTGATTATTTGATGAGGGACGCAATGTTTTCTGGAACAAGTTTCGGAAATTTTGAATTGGATCAACTTATTGGCTGTATGACAGCTCATGAGTACTTAGACAAACCAATACTATGTATTACCCCCAAAGGTATTGCAGCCGCAGATCAATATTTGATAAATAAATTTTTCTCGTATTCGCAAGTCGTTTACAATAAACATATCAGTATTACAGAATGGATGGCAGAGCAAGTTGTAAATTGGATGCAAAAAAATAATGCTTATTTTCCAAGAAGTAATACATTGAAGAGTTGGGTAGAATGTGATGAAACAAATAACAAGTACATAGATTTTACTGATAATTATTTTTGGTCTTCATTGCAGAATTTAATCAATAATCCATTAGTTGATACAGAGCCAAATTTTATAAAATTGTTTTGTGAACAATTATTAAGACACAATGAATTAGAATATGTGAAAGATAGCGAAGTTAAATATGTTTTATCTGATTATTCAGCAATAAAAGATATGATTAAAGCTTCCAATTCATATCAATATTTGGGACATAAAGATAAGTTCGCCATCATGTTAGAACGAAACATGACTAAGCAAGTTAGAGATGACGATTTTGAAAAATATTTGAATAGTAAGTTTCTGCCAAATAGAGAAGAAACAGATACTAATGATGAAGATAATGAGTTTTGTGAAGAGGATAAAGATAATTTAAGAATAAGAAGATTTATGGAGTGCGTTTGTATATGTGAAAATGATAAATTGAAACTTTTGTGCGACGATGAAAGATCACTCATGTATACGATGTATCATTTAAAATTGGTTATACTGAGATTTTTTAGTATGCCGAAAAATGAAAAACTAACGGATTTAGAAAAAGCTGATTGACAATTTGTCAATCAGCTTTTTTCTTTATTCGTCTTTATTTTCTTTATCGTAATGCTCTTTTTTGATTTGTTCAACCTTTGCCAAGAAATCTTCCTGCGGTTCGTCGTAAGGGTTATAATTCTTGCCTCGTTTTTTATTCTCTTTTTGAGCCTTGTCCCAGCAATAGTCAAGGGTATTCTTTAAATTTGCGGCAAGGTCTTCGGGATAGTTGTATCGCCATTTGTCATATTGACCTTCCGGTATTTCACCGTTTTTCAGCTTTTCTTTAATTTCATTCCACTCATTAAGGCAACCGTACAAGCCCGTAAAACATTCAGGTCTGCTTTCATCGGGAACAAGACAAAGCTTGCCGTTAATTCTGTCAATAGTTAATCCGTATATATCTTCAATGGCAAACAGTGTGTGCATTAATCTTATATGATTATCAAGATTTGGGTTGTCAAGAGCAAGTGTTGATACTTGTAAAATGTTTGCAATATCAACAAGCATATCCTCTCTTGGCTCTCGCCTGCCGTTTTCATATTGTGCTACACGGGAATCGGCGTTCTTTTCTCCAAATCCGAGCTGTAAACCTAAATATTTTTGAGTCATATTGTGTTTTTTTCTTATGTATCTTATTCTTTCGCCGATTGCCATTAAGTATCACCTCAAACATTACTGTACCATAAAGGATGAATATATGCGATTCGCCGAAGTAAAAATGGATGAGCCAATGCATTACTATGCCTTTGAATTATTATATTGGTGCGGCATTCGCGAAGGTGAATTGTTAGCCTTAACTCCAAGTGATTTTGATTTTAACAAGCGAACTTTAAGGATTAACAAAAGCTATCAAAGAATAAACGGTTGTGATATTATTACCGAACCGAAGACACCAAAGAGTAACAGAATAATTAAAATGCCGTCGTTTCTTTGCGACGAAATGCAAGATTATATCGGTATGCTTTACGGTGCAGAAAAAGATACAAGGCTGTTTCCGATTTCAAAAACTGCATTGTATCGGTCAATGAAAACAGGCTGTGAAAAGGCAGAAGTTAAGAAAATTCGTATCCATGATTTGCGCCATTCGCATGTTTCATTGCTCATTGATTTAGGCTTTTCCGCTGTTGAAATTGCAGACAGGATGGGACACGAAAGCGTCGATATGACATATCATTATGCTCATATGTTTCCGTCAAGGCAAGACGAAATGGCAAATAAACTTGAAAACGAAAGGGGTGAATTTGAAAATGTCGGCTAAAAATCGTGACGAACATAACCGTTGGAGATACAAAACTGTTGCTTTCAGAATGTCGCCCGAAGAAAGCAATGAACTTGATACAAGAGTTAAATTATCAGGTTTGACAAAGCAAAATTACTTAATTAATCGAGCACTTCAAAGGGATATTGTTGTTGTCGGTAATCCAAAAGTTTATGTCGCCTTGAAGAAAAAACTTGAAGAAGTTTTGATTGAATTGAAGTCATTAAACGGCTCTCAACCGTCAGCGGAACTTCTCGAAACTATTAAACTTATCGACAAAACGCTTTATGAAATGAAGGGTGATAAGGATGTATAAGCAAATAAAAAAGACCGCTTGGGATTCATCTGAGGCAACAGATGACAAGCGATCTGCCAATAAAAGCACTAATATTATAACCGATAATAAAAGGTTTTGCAACTGACAAACTCAAAGGGTATATTTGCAGTCGCAGACTGTAGCGAGCATAGGCAATGTATTGCCGGATAGATAGGGAGTTCCCTATAACCCCCTAAAGAAAGGAGAACAAATGAGAAAAAGAAATTCATCAATAAACATTAGAGTAACCGAAAATGAAAAATCAAACATTTGTAGTAAGGCAAAGCGTGCAGGCTTATCGTTATCCGAGTATATTCGTAAGTGTGCGTTAGATCAAAGTGTAAGGTCGGCACCCAATAAATATTTGAAACAGGCTTATCAATCAATTTGCCAAATGAATGACAGCAGGCTTGATAAAATAAAAGAACTATTACTCAACGCATGTTACGGTGATGACGGATAATGGCTGTAACAAAAATTTGGGCAATCAAGGACAGTCTGTCTCGTGTTGTTGATTATGCCACCAATCCAAACAAAACAATTTACTCTGATTTGAAAAATGCAATTCACTATGCCGAGAACGGAGAGAAAACAATCAGTGAAGATGCGTGCTTTGTAACAGGCGTAAATTGCAATGCCGATAGAGCCTATGAAGAAATGAAAAAAAGTTCAAGTTCATTTTGGGAAGACATCAGGCAATGTTGCTTACCACGCTTATCAAAGTTTCAAGACAGACGAAGTCACACCCGAACAATGTCATAGGCTTGGTGTTGAACTTGCAAAGCAAATGTGGGGCACAGATTATCAAGTGCTTGTAGCAACGCATTTTAATACAGGCACTTATCACAATCATTTTGTAATTAACTCGGTCAATATGTGGAACGGCAAAAAATTTCATTGCAATAAGAAAGCATATTGCAAGTTCAGAGATTTATCTGATTCGCTTTGTGAGCGTGAGCACTTAACTGTAATTGCAAATCCGCATAATAAAACTTCAAGAACTTTGTATTATGCAGAGAAAAACGGTGAACCTACAAAGTACAATTTAATGAGAGAGGCGATAGGCAAAGCGTTAAGTATCAGCTGTTCGCCGAAAGAATTTATCTATGTACTCAAAAAGCAAGGCTATATTGTTAATCTCAATCCTGATTTGAAATATGCAACAATTCGTTCTGTTAATGACACTCGAAACACACGCCTTTATCGGTTGGGTGAGAAGTATGATAAAGAGCATATTTTTCAAACGCTTAAAGAAAATGACTTTTGGAAAACTGCTCCCGAATTTAACACATTCCAAAAATCAATAAAACCGAAATATATTGTTTCAAAGAAAGTTAGGTTCAACGGTTGTTTTACAACAACAAGAAAAATAACCGATCTTAAAGCACTGTATTTGCATTACTGCTATTTGTTAGGCTATTTGCCGAAAGCAAAACAGCACAAACCGTTGTTACCCGAAATGAGGGCGGCTTGGAGAAAAAATGACAGGTATTCAAAAGAAATACGGTTGATATATTCAAAGGAATTACAACAACTTCAGCTGTTAATGAATTTATTTCAGCAACAAAGGAGCAAATTATTTATGTTGAAAAGCAACGGCAACATTGCTATAACAAAATGAGGCGTTGCAAAGAGCCAAGTGTTATGGCAGAACTAAAATCAAAACGTGATGATTTCACAAAAACTTTGTCTTTACTACGAAAAGAAGTTAAGGTTGCTACCAATATTTTGGAGGACAACGATGAAATCAAACACAATATGAAAGCTGAAAAGGCAATGCAACAAAAACGCTTTATTACGAAGCAAAAAACAAGACATAGGCACAATAACCTATGCAGATAAGGAGAATTTTATAAAAAAGTATATTACAGACGAAAACACGGGCATTAGCTACACACTTGTAGGTGATGTATATATTCCGAATCTTGTATCAACAGATACGAATTATAAAATCGGCTATTGGGGCAGAAAACATAAGGAATATATTAAACAATATAAACCGGCGTTTTATATAACCCTGCTTACTCAATGTAAACTCAATTCATACTTGCACGATGTAGATGTCAGAGCAACCGAAATGTATGATACACTCGTTAAGCAATTAGCCGAACAAGAAAATGTTACAGAACAGCTTAAAGCAAGTGATATGATGCTCTGGGTGCAGAAAATGAATAATATCCGTAATAGATCAACAGAAATTGTAAAGGCAGAATTGATTTATACGGCATAAAACATAATGGCGACAGGAAAAATCACTGTCGCCATTTTTGTACTTGTTGCTTAAAAGCTGTTGACTTATTTACAACTTTAATTTATACTTATAATGTGAAATTATAAAATGTGATATGAGTGTTTTGATACAGAGGTTACACTATGATTACGGATAAAATCGGCAACAGAATTCGTGAATTAAGAAATCAAATGGGTTTAAGTCAAGAAAAGTTTGCACAAAAGATAGGTATGGACAGAACTTATTTTGCAAGCGTTGAATCGGGTAAGCGAAATATATCAATCGTAAACATTGAAAAAATCGCAAATGGATTAAACGTGTCGCTTTCCGATCTTTTTAAAGATATTTAGTTTAAGTGTATTTTTGTGATGAAAGATTTATGTAATTTAACAATTAAGTTAAAGCAGTCGCTGGAGGAATTGCAATGAGTATAATTGAGATGAAATATAAGACCTCATTGATAAATAATAGACGTTACTTAGGTAATAAGTATAAATTGCTTTCGTTTATCACCGGCGTTGTAAATGATGAATGCAATGATATCGAAACAGTTGCGGATATTTTTGCGGGAACAGGTGCAGTTTCCTCTGCTTTTGCAGATAAAACGCTTATCACAAATGACTTGATGTATAGCAACTATATTTGCAATTATGCTTGGTTTGGCGCTGAAAGCTATGACCAACAGAAAATAATTGATTATGTTATTAGGTACAATGCAAAAACTAATTGTGGAGAGAATTATATGACACGCAATTTTGCAGATACCTATTTCAGTAAAAAAGACTGCGCTAAAATTGGATATATTCGAGAGGATATAGAACGAAATTATAAAAAAGGCAATTTAAACAATAGAGAAAGAGCAATCTTAATTACATCGTTACTGTATGCAATGGACAAAATTGCTGTCACCTGCGGACATTACGATGCATACAGAAAAGGAGCAAAATTCGAAGGTTCGTTGGAACTTTATGTTCCCTTGGCTGAAGTTAACAACAATCCCAAAAATCAATGTTTTAACGAGGACGCTAATAACCTTGTTAAGAGGATTGAGGCTGACCTCGTTTATATAGATCCACCGTATAATTCAAGGCAATATTGTGATTCATATCATTTGCTTGAAAACGTTGCACGTTGGGAAAAGCCTGAGGTTTTTGGTGTTGCCAAGAAGATGGACAGGAGTGGGATGAAGAGTAAATACTGTACAATCGGAGCAACAAAAGCATTTGAAACACTGATAAATGATATTAAAGCTAAATACATTTTACTTTCATACAACAATATGGCTGAAAAAGGAAATTGTCGTTCTAATGCTAAAATTTCCGACGATGATATTACGAGAATACTGAGTCAAAAAGGAACCGTAAAAGTTTTTGAGGAAAGCTATAAAGCATTTACAACCGGGAAGTCAGACATTTCAGAAAATGCTGAAAGGTTATTTTTATGTATTTGCTTTGATGAGGAGTAAATTAAATGATACAATCACCGCTTAATTATACCGGCGGCAAATATAAATTGCTACCTCAAATATTGCCGCTGTTTCCAAAAGGTATAAATGTGTTTGTAGACTTATTTTGCGGTGGATGTAATGTTGGTATCAATGTTGATTGCAACCGAGTTATTTATAATGATTTAAATGAAAACCTACTTTATTTGTATAATACGTTTAAGAATCTTGATAAAGAATCTGTTTTAGAATGGATTTATGAAATTATAGAAAAGTACAACTTATCACTTGTAAGTGAACACGGATATGACTATTACGGTTGTGAAAGCAGCAAAGGACTTGGCAATTATAACAGAGAAGGATATTTAAAGCTGCGTGCAGATTTTAATCAAAAACATGCAAATGAAAATTTTGATTATTATTACTACGTTATGCTTTATGTAATAATCGTATATGCATTTAATAATCAAATTCGATTTAATTCAAACGGTGAGTTTAATTTACCGGTCGGAAAAAGAGATTTCAATAAAAAGATGGAACAAAAACTCATTGATTTTATTGACAAAATCCAAGAACAAAACTGTATCTTTACCTGCCGTGACTTTAGAAAATTTGATACATCAAAATTAACACCAAAGGATTTTGTATATGTTGACCCGCCATACTTGATTACTTGTGCCACATACAACGAGCAAGGCGGTTGGAGTGAAGAAGATGAAAAAGACCTACTCTCTTTTTTAGACGAATTGAATGATAGGAATATTCGATTTGCTTTATCGAATGTATTGAGAAGCAAAGGTAAGGAAAACAGTATTTTAATTGAGTGGCTTGAAAAAAATGCTGAAAAGTTTAAAGCAATACGACTTAATTATAGTTATTCAAATTCAAATTATCAAACTAAAGATAAGACTTCTTCTACCGAGGAAGTCCTGATAATAAATTATTGATTGGAGAAGATTGTATGTATATAGAAGATAAGCAAGTGTTTAATCTGATGGATACAAATGGCAGACGTAGTGATGTTCTTAATGCTTTCAATATTTATCTGCAGACTTTACAAGAGATTAATGATGATTATCCAAGTGAAAGTTGGAGCAACTATCCGAATAGTTTAGCACAGTTTTTGTTTTACACAAAAGTTTTGGAAAAGTCTAAAGATGTATTCAAAAAGCATGGAAAATTCGACGAGTTTATAAATACATTAGATGATGATTATAATGCGTTTATTGAAAAAGATTCATTTTGGATTGAGAATAATTTTTCAAATGTTGCGAAAGTGCTTGATGAATCAATTGAGCAGCGTGCAAGACATTATTCAAGCAATCTCGTAAAAATTGGATTTACAGATTCAAAGAGAAATATTTCAGAGGCAGGATATGCTTATTTGAACGGTACAATTAGACGAGATCCAATAGAATCTGTTTTGCCGCTTGATGAAATAAATATTGTTTTAATAAGACAATTATCAAAACTTAAAATATTTACAAATGAAATTGAGGGGAAACGATTCTATTATTCACCGTTCTTTATGGCGTTACATATGCTTTTGAGCGGTGGAAGTATAGATAAAAACACTTTTTCTATTGTGATTCAAGGAAGTTCTCCTTATATGGAGGAAGAATTGAAGCGATCTATAATAAATAATGATATTTCATATGAAGAATTAGTGGATCGTTTTCAAAATGAAGAAGTTGATACCCCTGAAGATATTGCTACGAATACAATAATAGGAAAAGAAGTGTTTTACAAGCATTTTGGCAGCTCCAAAAACAAAGAAAAAGTTCAAGCAATATATTATAATTTTTATCTTGCGTTAACCAACTTTAGAAACAAAAATAGCGAAGAAAACTATCATAGTTTAGTTACATGTTTAGAGGACAATCAAGAATTATTAAAAAAAGCATTCGGTTATGGTAAAAACATATTTGATATTGGAAGAAAAGATAAAAGGCTTTCACTTGAAGAGTTCCTTGAAGCAAACAAAAATCATCAGTTTTTGGAAAACAAGGAATTAAATGTTGTACTTTATGGAGCATTTATAAATTCAAAGCACATTGATGTAATGAGGGAATACGCAGATACTACAATAAGGCTATTAAGTGCAACCGGATTGTTTAAGTTTAATCCTATGCCGGATATCGCATATAAAGATATTATTGCTTTAGTGTTCCCAAAAGAGTTAGTTGATAATAACATTTTTGGATTTGTAAACGAAGATGATTATAGCCACTACGAAGGTTCAATTGGCTCTTATTTCTGTAATAATTTTCCTATTTCAAGTATTCTTAATTATGATGCTGATGATGTTAATGACATCATGGATTCCGTAATGGAATTAACAGGTGCAGAAGATCTTCAAGGCGTTCATAGTTTGCTTGAAAGCAAAAAGAATGAAGATTTAATTCAGCATATTAATGAAAAATATACAAAAGAAGAGATTGTGAGAATACTCTCATTGTTTTCTGACAGAAGGAATGATCATAAAATAAAGAAAGCGGTTAATGACACCGCGCCAGTTCCAACAATATATGAATTCATTGTGGCTATAGCATGGTATTATATTTCCGATTACAAATACAATCTTTATGACAGCTTAAATCTTACTCTAAATGCAGATTTTGAACCTGTTATTCATGCTGCAGGCGGAGCAGGAGATATTGTAATAAACTATGACAATCTAATTCTCATGATAGAAGTGACGCTCATGAATAAGCAAGCACAAAAAAGAGGAGAATGGGAACCGGTATTAAGGCATTCGCTTAATTTAAAGGCTGAAAACAGCGACAAGAAAACCCTAACATTTTTTGTTGCGGATGAATTGGATTATAACACGATAAACATTTGGCGTGCCGTAGCTGCAGTTCCGTTAGAATCTACGACGGATCATACAAAGGTTGATGGAGCAATTATTATGCCTTTTACTAATAACGATATAATAAGATTTCTTATTGATGAAACATCAAGTGTTAAGATTATTGAGGCTGTAATAACTTCTTTTGCCGCAGTACCGAAAATTACGGATATGTCTTGGAGAGAAGATGTGTTAAATCAGTTATAATCTATTCTCACTATTTAGCTTGTCAAGTTTTATATAGAAAAGAGGAAATACTATGGCGCGTAAACCTTTAGAACCAAATCTTTGGTCAATAAATGATGTTTTTAAACACATGTATTCTGTCCCCGTATATCAGCGACCATATTCTTGGGAGTCGAGTCAGATAAATGTGTTATTAGATGATATTCTTAATGCGTATAATCTTCCCAATGACGAAAAAGAAGAAGGATATTTTATTGGTAGCATCTATATTCACGACAAAAATGAAAAGCTAAAAGGGCTTATTCAAAAATATGAAATAATTGACGGACAACAGCGTTTAACTACGGTTTCTCTGCTTTTGTTATCCCTTTTCTCTTTAGCAAAACAGAAGGATGTTCCGGAAAGCGATCAAACATTGATTGAAATAAAGAAAGCTTTATGGAAATATGTTGATAGAGGTTATGATAAGGAAAATCGTGCTGTAACATTAAACAGTATTGAGAAAAAATGCTTTTCTGATTTGTACGATAGTTGTTTTTTAAGACCTGAATATATAGTTGATTTTTGTAATAATTATAAGCCCAAAACCACTTTTGAAAAGAGAGTAATTGGTAATTTTTTATTAATATATAAAAGAATCAACACTGCTTTTGGAGCAAGTTCATATGAAAGTCTACTTGATTTTGCAGATTTTCTTTTGAACTATGTTCAAATTATAGCTATTGACTCAACATGTAGCATAAGCAAAGCTTTTTCTATATTTGAATCAATAAACAGCAAGGGTAAACCGTTAGATGAAATAGATAAAATCAAAACTTATATTTTCTCAAAATTAGATGAATCCTCATATGATTATTACCTTGATTTATGGGGGAAGTTGATTGTTGAAACAAATGACCAACTATATGATTATTTATATAATTATGTAAAAGCATACATATCATTTTATCGTCAAAACATTTATATTGATAATTTTAAAGCATTATGTAAACGGGATTTTATTGAGTATTACAAAAAAGCGAATGAAACCGAAGCGTTAAAAGCTTTCCTTGACGATATGTACAAGAAAGTATCGTATTACAATATGCTTACCAATATTGACGAAGCATATAAACTTGTCAAAGGAAACGAATTTAGATTTTATTATGCGATTTTCGTTCAGATAAATTACAAACACCCTAAGCCACTATTTTTAAGGGGCTTAGAAGAATTTGATTCTAAAAAAATTAGCAAAGAGGATTTAACATGTATAGTACGGGAAACCGTAAAATTTATGTTTGAGTTCTTAACAATAAGTGATAGAGATAGTAAGGATGCTATTACTATGTTCTCCACTATTATGAACGATATATACGCTCGCACATCTATAAGTAAGAGTATTGTCGTTAATGTTATTGCTAACGAGTTAATATCTAAAGCTGTAACCCAAGAACGCATTAAGGCCGATTTGTCTAACATGGATGCATATGGTCAAAATAAAAAAATATCAGTTGCGCTACTTTCTTTATATGAATCCGCTGCATTTGATAATGCTGGAAATATCAGGGTTTCATACGATAAAGCCTATACTCTTTTTAACGAATACGGACAAACATTTAGTTTAGATCATCTGTTGGTTCAATCTCCAGAGGAAGATTCCAAATTTAAGTATTATAGAGATGTTAATGACCGTTTAGTGCTTAAAGACGGCCATGATTTCAACGAGTTTATTACTTCTGGAATGGAATATGAACAGTTTACAAGAATGGTATTGAATAAGATAGGCAATCTTCGTATTTGGTATAAAGACAATAATTCTGCTCGTTCTAACGATGCAATACAGCTGAATGATTATAACGGATTTACTACATACAAAAAGATTTGCGATAGAAGTGAAAACATAATCAACACATTGGTTGACAAATGTTTGCCTATGCCAGAATACAATCCCGATTTAAGCTTGGTTTCCGATTTGAAGGAAAAAGCACTCCCCAAAATGGACAAGTTGATTGAATATGGATTGATAAAGCCCGGAGATAAAATCTATTTAACTCTTTCTCCTACAAATTCAGAAGCAACTCTCATTGATGAATCATATGTAGAATACAACAGAGAAAAAATGAGGATTAATGATTGGGGCTGCAAATTAAGTGGTTGGAAATCAATAAGAATATATGCTTATGTATGTATGTATTGTTGGCGAAGATGAAACTCTACACCAAAAACGCATTAAGTATATGATTAATCACAACGAGGAAACACTTGGATAATAATTGCTCCTGTTAACCAGCAGTGTTTTGAGGTAATTATAATGATAAAGACAATTAAAATGAAAAGCGTTGCGACATATTCTGATGAAGGTGCGGCAATAGATGATTGTACAAAAGTCAATTTCTTTTACGGAGCTAACGGTAGTGGAAAATCAACCATAAGTAATTACTTACAAAGCCCGGAAGAACCTGGATATTCATCTTGCAATATTGTATGGGATGCAGGCGCGCATACAGATATTATTGTTTATAATAGACGTTTTAGGGAAAGAAACTTTAAAGAAAACATTGCTGGCGTATTTACTCTTGGAGAAGCAACTATTGAAGACATAAATGCGTTAAGCGTTTTGAAATCGGAAAAAGATGACAAAGGAAAAGAACTTGTTAAAAGAATAGAATCCCTTAATAACAAAAAAACAGAGATTGAGGCTCATAAAAACCGTTTTCGTGATACTGTTTGGGAAAAAATACTTAAACAAAATGAAAGCGATTTTGCTGAAGTTTTCAGTGGCCTTAGAGGTAACAAGAACAAATTTGCGAATGAAGTTATTAAAAGATATAATGAATGTCATGATTCCAGTGAAACGCGAGAAAACCTAATTTTTCGTGCTAACTCCTTGTTGGCAGAAAAGCCGGAACCTTGCGCGTCTATTGTTTTTAATATTGATTCTATATCACTTGATATAGAAGATATTGAAAAAGACGCAATATGGTCAAAAATAATTGTTGGAAACCAGGATGTTCCTATAGCCAAACTAATTGACAAACTCAATAATTCTGATTGGGTTAATCAAGGAAGACATTATTTATTAAATAATGAAAGCACTTGTCCATTTTGTCAGCAGAACACGATTACAGATGAGTTCAAAGAATACTTAGAGTCTTTCTTTAGCGGAGAATACGAATTAGCTATCAAAAGAATAAATGCTCTAATGAATGACTATCAACAAAAGATCGAACAAATCGCCAATATAGTTTCTTCTGCGCTAAGTGACGAAACGACAAATCGTATTGCGCAGATTGATGTAGAAAAATTGAACTCCTTGCTAAAAGAGTATCAAGCAGTCTGTGCTGGAAACATTACAGAGATGCAGGTAAAAGGTAAGGAACCAAGCCAAAAAACGACTATGAAGTTGTCTTGTGGCAATTTGAAAAAAATCAGCGAATTAATTAACGAAGCCAATGAGCGAATAAGTAAACATAATGAAGTTGTAAAGAATTATAAAAGCGAGAAAAAACGACTAATAGATGATGTTTGGACATTTTTATTAGATGAAAATGAAGCTCTTATCAGTGGTTATTTTACTGATTTAAAAAACTTTAATAAAACAATTAAAGGGATGGAAGAAGGAATAGAAGCTGGCAGAAGGAATATTGAAGAGTTAGAAGAAAAGATAATTGAGGGTAACAACAATATTACAAGCGTTCAGCCAACAGTAGACGAAATAAATCGTTCTCTTAAGTCATATGGTTTTACAAATTTTGAGATCGCTCCATCAAAGATTGACAAAAACTCATATCAAATTCAGCGAAAAGATGGAACGCTTGCTAGTAAAACCTTGAGTGAAGGGGAAGAAACATTCATAACTTTTCTGTATTTTCTTCAATTAACAAAAGGTTCTGTTGATAAGGCCAAAGTATCTTCAAAGAAAATTATAGTTTTAGATGATCCTATAAGTAGTTTGGATAGTACGATTTTGTACATCGTTAGTTCGATGGTTAAATCGTTAATAAAAGATGTGCGAAAAGGCAATTCTGATGTGGAACAAGTTTTCATACTAACACACAATGTGTTTTTCCATAAAGAAGCGTCATACATTGATGGTAGAGCCCAAGAATGCAATGATGTAAAATATTGGATAATAAACAAAGACGATAATATTTCGCGCATTAACTCACATGGATTAGTTAATCCTATTAAAACTTCCTATGAATTGTTGTGGCAGGAACTTAAAACAAACACCAATGCATCATTAGTAACAACTCAAAATATAATGAGGAGAATAATTGAAAACTATTTTGGAATATTAGGACAGAAAAAAGACGATAAAATTGTAGAATCATTTAAAACTGTGGAAGAAAGAATGATTTGCAGGTCTTTGATTAGTTGGATAAACGATGGTTCACATTCTATTCCTGATGATTTGTATATTGACAGTTATACCGATTCCATTGATAGATACAAACAGGTTTTTGAAAAGATATTTTTCAATATGGGTCACCAATCACATTACGAAATGATGATGGGAGTAGAGCAAACGCAATAATTGGTGTTGATAGAAGTTCTTGCAGATGCTATAATAGTGGCAACAATATGGCAACAGAAAATTTTATAGGCAATAGGTATTAGATAATACTGATAGCTGGGACAATGTGAACAAAATTACCTGTGCTAAAATGTTACGGTTGCAAAACCCTGAATCGAGTGGGAGTAGTTCCCCTTGGTTTAGATGTGCCGAAAACCCCGGTATTTATGCGCCTTTCGGGACTTGGCACTTTTTGAACAAACGTTTTTGCAACACTTTTGCAACACTTTTTTTCAAAAACGTGTTTTCGGGCAGATGAAATAGTCCCCCTCGGCTTGCAACTAACCTCCAAAATCGCATAATTTTTAAGGCTTTTGCCCTGCTTTGGGCAAAAGCCTTTTTTGTATATTTGATAAAATTTCCTCTTTAATATATCATCAAATCAGATAAAAACAGCGAGGTGGTTGCTTTGAAAGAACAGAAATATCATTTATATCTTTCCGATGATGAATACAGACAGACTATTCAGTCCCTTGTTCGCTTGAAGAACAACCTAATTGCACAAGGTAGATACACCGATGGAGTTGACGATGTTCTTTGCAAAGTGCTTTCTGCCAAGATAAGAAAGATCAAAATCAAATAATCTTGCCACGAAATAGGACCGCCTACACGATGTAAGCGGTCTTATGTTTTAGTTCGATAAACCGGAATTTGAAAACCATAAAATTATGAGTGATTATTGCTCTCCATAGGTTATCAATAAAATCCTCCAAAAGCCTTGAAAATAAAGGATTTATCGCAATGTGTTCGCCTTATCCATTTATATGATTTCACACAAGTTTACTCTTTCCCTGACTGCTTATAAGGGCAAAATCAAGGGCAAGAAAATCTCATAACAAGATATAACAGAGTGTGGCAATCGGAGAACTGTGACATATGTGCGAATATATTATAACGGAGGATTTTTAATGGACAAGTACATTTATGATGAAAGCAATGGTCTTTGGTATGAATTGCAAGGAGATTATTATATTCCTTGTCTTACTTTACCAACCGAAAAAGAACACAAGCCTATTGGCTTATGAGGACAACGACACAAACGCTATTTACAAGAACACAAAAAGGCGTTTTACACCACGCTTCTCACAAGCGGCAAATTGAACAGTTACCTTGCTGATATTGACGAACAGGCAACGGATATGATGTTCCGATTGGTTGAGCAAATGGCTAACAAGGAAGGTGTGACCGAACAACTCAAAGCAGAAAACCCGATGTTGTGTGTTGGAAGAATGAACGAGATACAGGCAAGGGCAAGAGAAATCATCAACGCAGAAATTATTTACGCATAAGCCAAAGTCGGCAGGGAGAAATCCCTGCCGTTGTTCTTTTGGATGGTGCTGGTCACAATTCGTTTCTTGATTTTGTTCGTTTGACCGAGTATAATATACCTACTAATGATATGGAGGTCTGTTATGTTTGAATATATGACGGTACAGGAAGCCGCAACAAAATGGAATATTTCAGAACGAAGAATACAGATACTATGTTCTGAAAACAGGATTGAGGGCATTGTGCGTTTAAGCAGAGTGTGGCTCATACCAAAAGATGCGAAGAAGCCGATAGATAGGAGAAAGAAAAACAACGGGAAGTGAAAAAGGAATTTTCGGCAGTTGCAACTGTCAGTTGACACATTGAATGGTGCTGGTTGGTGGTTAACAACTTTATAAATCACTAAAATATGAGTATAACATCACATTAACAGGAGAATATAATTATGATTTTTGCCGATAAACTTATTTTGTTACGAAAAAAAGCAGGCTGGTCACAAGAGGAATTAGCTGAACAAATGAATGTAACACGACAATCTGTTTCAAAATGGGAGGGAGCACAATCTGTTCCTGACCTTGATAAAATGATACGCCTTTCCGAACTATTCGGAGTAAGTACAGATTATTTACTTAAAGACGAAATTGAGCAAGCTGAGCATATCAACTCGTCCAATGATATACCGTCATTAAAGCGTGTCTCTATGGAGGAAGCAAATGCTTTTCTTTCTGTAAAATCAAGGACAGCTAAAACAATAGCGTATGCTGCTTTTTTGTGTATCTTATCTCCGATAGCTCTTTTGATGTTGGGTGCAATTAGTGAAAGTACGGCAGGCGGCTTGAACGAAGATATTGCAGGTGGAATTGGAATGATTGTTCTTATTATTTTTGTAGCAATAGCCGCCGTAATGTTTATATCAAGTGGTAGCAAAACCGCTCCCTTTGCATATTTGGAAAAAGAAAAATTTGAAACCGAGTATGGCGTGAGTGGAATGGTTAAAGAACGCAAAGCAAAATACAAAGATTTGCACACAAAGAATAATATTGTGGGAACTTGTTTGTGTATTTCTGCCTTGATTCCTCTTTTTGTCGGAGCAATAATTGACGTTGATAACGACCTATTTCTAATGGCTATGCTTTCCTTTTCGTTTCTTATTGCAGGCGTAGGTGTGATTTGTTTTATTAAGACGGGTATCATATGGGCAAGCTATGAAAAACTTTTGCAAGAGGGAGAATATTCTAAAGAGAACAAGGAAAAACCGTCTATTGCGGCTGCTGTATATACTGTATATTGGGTAATTACAACAGCAGTATATGTGGGATATAGTCTATCATCAAATAATTGGGGACAGAGTTGGGTAATTTGGGTTGTTGCGGGAGTTATGTTTCCTGCTATCGTTGCAATTACTAACGCCTTTGATAAAAAATCAAAATGAGAATGGAATGGCTGTTATGCCCTATCTGTAAAAGTAAAACACGCCTTCAATTACGAGAAGATACTGAATTAAAAAATTTCCCCCTCTACTGCCCGAAATGTAAGCAGAAAACACTTATCAATGTAAAGGATTTGCAGATAACCGTTATTCAAAAGCAAGAACACTAATCAAACTATGTATGCTGCCGCTATGGGTAAAACCGTAACGGCGGTTTTTCATTGCCTACCTGCTATCTCTGTCAATGGATTTCTTACGCTGCCTTTGCGGCGGTTGCTGCTTGTTGCGTTCCTGTATCTCACGCAGATGTTTTAACACGCTCTGCTTTTCGGGCTGTCTGTGCTGTTCTTTGGCGGCGGATGTCGGTTTCCTGCTGACTTGATATTTCCACTCGGCAAGGTCACACTGCTGCAAGGCGACCCCGGCGACGGCAAGAGTAAGCTGATGCTTTCTCTTGCTACTTTGCTTTCCAAGGGAGCGCCGCTGCCCTTTGCCGATGAGGACGAGAGCTGCGAGTTGATGGACTGTACATAACAGCCTGAATTTTAAAATCTCGGCTTAATTGCCGAGCTTTTTTCTGGGATAAAACAAGGTACAAGCCACCGGGAATTATTCCTTTACAATATTACAGCCGATTTCCGATAAATAACGGCAGGAAATGGAAATAAAATTACGGTTCATACAGTTCGTGTAATATTTAAGGATTTTATAGGGTGTTCTTCATCGGGCTTGTCGAGAACAGAGCCGCCGCAAAGAGTGAGAGAAAGTTACACGCCGCCTCATAATCCCGATGTTGATATTTCCTGCAGGGCGTAGTATAATATTCGAAACCGCCTAATTGCAGAGTGCAGCTGTGAGAGAACAGCAGACGCCTATAAGACGGGCGATGTATATTTAATATTTTGAGGAATATGGGGAGTATTATGTTTGATAAATTTATAGCGAATCAAGCGGCTAAGATAGAAAAGGTCCGCACTCGTCAATCAAACACAAAGATGAATTTAATAAAAACATATTCCATAATAGCCGTTGTCGCAGGGCATTGCAGAGGCGGCGGAATCGGTTTCCCTATGGAGAATTGGATTCTTCCGTATTTCTACGACATGGCTATTTTTGTGTTTGTATCGGGTTATTTTTATAAAAAAGAATATGACGACGCAAAATTCTTCGCTTTTATTAAATCAAGGGTAATGCGGCTTGTTGTCCCATATTTTATTTGGAATTTTGTCTACGGACTTCTGAACACGTTTTTCAGGGGCATAGGCGTTATAGATTACGGTGATCCCATCAGCCTTTATTCGCTCTTTGTAAGGCCGTGGGTGGACGGGCACCAGTTTCACTTTAACATACCCGCATGGTTTTTGCTGTCTCTGTTCATCGTATCCGTTCTGACTTATATTATGCGGAGACTTATGAAGCTTCTTCATATATTGAATGAAGAAGTTTTGCTGGCAATAACATTTATAATTTCGGTGATTTCCATATATTTCGCGCAAAATGGTTATAACAGCGGAGTATATCTGTGTTTGGTAAGAGCGGGATTTTTGCTGCCGTATTTTCAAATGGGCTTTGTGTATAAAAAATATGAAAGCCTTTTGGGCAAGCACAAGGCGGTACTTATAGGAGTTATAACCTGCTGCGTTTATGCGCTGCTGGTGTTGAGCAAAGGCAACCTTGATGTTACCGCGGTTTTTGCGGAATTTATCGGCAATCCGCTCATTTTGACGGCGCTTACAATTCTCGAAATATTATTGACGGCGACAATATGCGAAATTCTTGCGCCTGCCTTCTGCAAAAGCTCGATTGTGAAAAAAATCGGGGATAACACATTTTCCATAATGATGCATCATGGTATAATTTTGTTTTCCGTAAATCTTGTGATTTATATAATGTCAAAATTCGTCGATATATCGGGATTTGACGTCGCCGCGTTTAAGAGCACATTGTGGTACGCATACCCGTGGAGAGATTCCAGAATTTATCTTTTCTATGTGATTTTGGCGGTAGCGGTTCCGATTGTAATCAAGAATATTTCAAATAAAGTGATTTTGCGTGTAAACAGTCGCAAAAATATGTCCGCCGAGGAAAAATGAACGTAAAATCACACGGCTTTGATTTTTCGCTTGATATGAACACACTTGCTCAAGGGCTTCGTAAAACGGAGCCCTTATTGTTTATTTTGCGATACCGCATTTTGCGGACGCCGATAAATTTTTAAATAATGCGGACAGTTTCCTCTTCAATTTCGTCTTAATAAGTGAAACGCGCTTCAATAACTTTTAAGAGGAAATTTGAATTATGGATAAAATTGTTTTAATTCAGTTCGCCGACGGAGTTGTGCGGATAATAGCGTTACTTTGCATGTCGTTTGGGTGTGTAATCGCAAGTAAAAATAAATTGAAATAATACGGACAGTTTTTATTTTGAATTCGTCTTAATAAACGAAGTGTGTTTCAAAGCTTTTAAAGGGGAATGTTTATGCTTAGAAAAACCATAAAAAACATAGCGCTTCTTGATTTGCAAAATTTTACTGCCGAGGCGTTAAGGGAAATCAAGAAAATCGAGAGCTGTGCGATGCTTCTTATTCCGAAAAATGCAAGTGATGAATGGAAAAATGCCTATGCCAAGATAACAATCCGAAATGTTGCAAGCATTATAGAGGTCAGCTACGGCAAATACAGCGTTTTAAACGGAATGGTTATATTAAACGATAAAAATGTTTCCGATGATTGCCTCTATATTGTCAACGGCATTGTTATCCTTGAGACCGTTGAAAAGATTCCGGATTTGTGCGTGAACGGGCTTCTGCTTAAAAGAAAAAAATCACGCTATGAGATGACGCGAATGAACGGCAGAAGTGTTGAGGTTGAGGACAACGTCGTAATAAAGCCTTACCCTAACACCATCGAAATCGACGGCGATACGGTGAGGAGCTTCGATTACAATACATTGGTGGCCGCAGGCAACAATGTCGATATTGTTGATGACGTGACCGAGCAAATGCTCTCCGATAAAAAGATAACATTTGCGGCAGGCAACGAGGTGAAATGCGGCAAAAGTATTTTGGGCTATGTTAAAGTTAATTCAACCGTAGGCAACAAAATCACGGAAAAAAATGAATAACATTGAACTGTTTAACCAAATTTATGAAAAGTATTATAAAAGCATAGTTTCGTATTTTTCAAGGCGATTTGACAGCGACGAGGCAGAGGATTTGGCTCAAATCACCTTTATGAAGCTGTGGGGTTATCTGCCGACGCTCGGTTATATCAAAAAAGAAAAGTCTTTGATTTTTAAAATTGCTAAAAACGTGCTTGCCGACAGACTTCGTAAAAACAATTTTGCCGACTCGCTTGATGAGCTTGAAAGCATTAAATGTCTTGAGGTGTTTGATGATATCACATCTGTTGAAATTCAGCAGATACTTTTGAAAATGAGCGAGATCGACCGAGAAATAGTGACTCTTAAAAGCTACGGCTGGTCGAGCAGAGAGATCGGCAAGATAAAAAATATGCCGTCGTCAACGGTCAGAAACAGGCTGGCTACGCTTAAAAAGCAAATTGAAAAGGAGCTCGGCGAGCCTTGCGGACGTCGAAAGCACCATAATACATACAAGACCTAAGAGCTGTCGGGCTATATGTCCGACGGCTCTTTTGTACAGAGATGTTTATTGATATTTATTATTTTTTTTGATATTATATTTTTAAAACATAAATGTGTAAATCGGTATGTCAAAAACAAACGGGTATTAACAAAATTGAAAAACAGTGTGAAAAAGGAGAGGTACCTATGCAGCAAAAAACAGTCAGCAAATACACAAAAGAACAGACATGCGAATTTGCAAAGGAAGTGCTTTTCAGACATTACGGGAGCCGAGCAACGCAGATTAAATACATAGGCGGCGGCTCCTTCGGATATGTTTACAAGGCCGAATTGCCCGTGATGCCGTACACTCTTACGGTAAAGGCCTGCCGCGTCGCCGGTATGCAGCATAATGAGAGCGCCGCGCTGAAAAAGCTTGCCGAAAGATCGCTGGTTCATATTCCCGAGGTCTATTTTACCTTTGACGCAACCGACGAAATCCCCATGGATTTTATAATTGAGGAATTTGTGAACGGAACAGACTGCTTCACCGACTTTTCAAAATTGTTTTTAAGCAAAAAAAGAAAAGCGAAATTTGCAGATGAAATAGCGGATTGTCTTGCAAATTGGCACAACATTACCTGCAAAAAATTCGGCAGCCTCGATTTTCCAGAGTACGATAATTGGCTTGATTTTTACCGACCGTTTGCGCAGGATATTTTACAGACCGCCGCAGAGCTTAACAGAAAAAAACGGCTGAAGGACAGCACGCTTAATGTTATGCAAACGGCGTGGAAAAATTTTGATTACATTTTCAGCGAGCCCGTAAAAGAGGCGTCTCTTATCCACGGCGATTTGAATGTTATGAATGTAATGTCCGATAAAAGACTTAATATCACCGCGATAATCGACCCTCTTGAGTGCAAGTGGGCTGACAAAGAATTTGATTTGTTCCAGCTGAGAAACCTGACCGGGGAGTGCTTCGGGCTTTACGAAGCATATAAAAGGAAATATCCCGTTTCGGAAAAGTGTGATTTGAAGTGCGCGTTTTATGCGGTTTATCACGAGGTGTATTGCCTTATTTCAACCGGAACAAACACCGAAATCATACTTGCAGCGGCAGTCAAGAGACTGAAGAGGGAGCTTAAAAAAGCGGGTATTACATCTTGAAAATCCGAATCAAACGGTGATGCGAGCACACCTGAATGTGCCGAAAACGAGCATTTAGTTAAAAACCATCTAAACATCTTGCGCTATAATTTACAATCGGAGGATGACATTGAATATCAAAGCCACGGATTTTTGCGACGTCTCAAATTCTGCCGGAGGCGTTATAAAAGCAATAAATGAATTACAGAGCGGAGACACTCTCATTTTCCCGAAGAATGAGTATCATTTTTACAAGGACCGCTGTATTCACAAGGTTTGCCATATGACAAATACGGACTCCTTTAAGGCACCCGACAAGTATTTTGCGGTGCTTATCGAGAATAAGGAGAATATTACCGTGGACGGCTGCGGTTCAACCCTTGTGATTCACGGCGATATGTGTGCGTTTTCTCTGCGCGGCTGTAAAAATGTAAGGTTTGTAAATTTCACCGTAAGATATGCCTCCCCGACGAATTTTGAAATGGAGATCACCGAGCGTTCGCTCAATAAAATTACATATAAAATCCCGACGGGAAGCGACTTTGAGGTCAAAAATAACAAGCTTACGTTCTTCGAAAAAAGTCCGTTCAGCGGAGAGAATTACTACACCTATACAGCCAACGGCGAGTGCTACTGCAACGTAATTCACAGAGGTGACGAGGTTTTCAGGACGTTGCTCTCACCTACGAAAACCGCCTTAAAAATCAAAAAAACGGGGGATCATACCGTCGAATGCAGATATTTTGTGTCGCCTAAATTCAAGGTCGGAGACGTCGTTGCGATGTCACGTAATAAGCTGCGCGACAACTGCGGATTGTTTTTTGAGAACTGCTCAGATATCTTCTGCGAGAGAATAACCGTCAACTATATGCACGGCTTCGGGTGGCTGTCCCAGATGTGTGAAAACCTGAGCTTTGATAAGCTGACATTTAAGCCGGCGAGCGGTTACAGAGTTTCTTCGTTTGCCGATTTGATTCACGTATGCGGCTGCAAGGGCTATGTGAAAATAACCGACTCGCACTTTGAACATCCGCACGATGACGCAATCAATGTGCACGGCGCATTTTTAAGGTTCAGAAAGGCTTGCGACGAGCGAACCGCCGAGCTTGAATTTGTACATCATCAGCAGGGAGGTTACAAGGCGTTTTACCCCGGCGATAAAGTGAAAATATACAGCAGAACCGATTTGTCGGAGCTTGACGGCGTTTATACCGTAGACAGCACGGACGACAACATTGATAAAAAGACGGTCATTGTGAAATTCAAAGAAAAGCTGCCGCCGATGAAGCCGGAAATGTATGTCTTTGAGAACATCACGTATAATCCGAATCTCACCGTGAGCGGATGTACCTTTAATGCGATCCCGACGCGAGGCATTCTCTGTACTACCGATAAGGAGTCGGAGATTTTCGGTAACACGTTCAGAAACGTCGGTATGCCCGATATTTACATCTCGTGCGATTGCAGGGATTGGTACGAGAGCGGCCCGTGCAGAAATATGAAAATTCACGACAACACGTTTTCTAAAAAAGACCCGATTAAGTTTGAGCCTATTTGTCTTTTGAAGCCCGTCAAGGATGTTCACAGAAATGTTCTGATATATGACAACATTATAGCCGAATGAGCAGCGGCTCCTTTTGCAGATACGTCAAAGGCACGTTAGTTATTTTTTAACTAACGTGCCTTTTTTACATTAAGATATAATTTTACGCGGCCGGGTTATTCGGCGGATACGGCGCCTTTAAACCTGCGCGACGGGTGATAGGCGAGCAGAGCTATAAATATCAGTACCGCCGTAAGCGACAGGCTTATCGGGTACGCATACATAATGGTTTTGAAGGTAGGCGACGACGGGAAAACGACGTATATCCAAAATACTCTTGTGCCGCAAACGCCTATTGTTGTGAGGAGAGCCGGTACCAAGGATATGCCGAAGCCGCGAAGATACCCCGACATAATTTCGTAAAGCATTGAAAACGTGTATGCCGAGAAAATCAGTAAAAGTCTGGTGTAGCCGAGCTCTATTACCTGTGGGTCGCTTGTGAATATCGAGAGCAGGAATCGTCCCGAGAAAAGAACAAGCCCTATTGTGACGGCTGTTGCGATTGTGTCCTCCGCAATCGACAGAAGCAGGGTTTTCTTGCAGCGGTCGAGCTTGCCGGCGCCGTAGTTTTGACCCACAAAGGTCGTGCACGCCTGACTGAAGGAGTTAAAGACATCGTAAGCTATTACCTCTATATTAAATGCCGCGCTCGACGCCGCTATAACTATTGTTCCGAGGCTGTTGATAGCCGCCTGAATTATTATGTTCGAAATGGCAAAAACAGCACTCTGTATGCCTGCCGGCAGACCGATTTCCAAAATCTGACCGAGTACTCTTTTGTCTATGCGCAGTTCCCTGAGCGACAGCTTTATGTACTTGTCGGACTTCATTAAAACAATAAACAGCACAATCGAGCTGATTGCGTTGGATATAACGGTGGCAATGGCAACTCCGTTTACGGTCATTTTAAGAACTATTACAAAGAATAAATTCAAAAGCACGTTGAGGCATCCGGAGAGCGCAAGCACTATAAGCGGCGTTTTTGTATCGCCCACGCTTCTGAAAACGGCCGACAGGAAGTTGTACAACAGTATTACGGGCAAGCCGAGCAGATATATGCGAAGATACAGAACGGCATACGGCAGTACATCCTCCGGAATGCTCATAGCCGATAAAATTTGCACGGCAAAAATTTCACCGGGTATCATTACAATAAAACCGCCGATTATTGCGGTGAGCACCGAGGTGTGAACCGCACGCTGTACGGTTTCTCTGTCGTCTCTGCCTATTGCGTTCGCTATTATTACATTTGTACCGAGGGCTATACCTATAAACAGGTTGAGTATCAGGCCGATTACCGGGCTGTTCGCTCCGACGGCGGCAACCGAGGCCGTTTTGGCTGCGCCCGTGAAGTTTCCGACTACGGCTATATCCGAGGCGTTGAAAAGCTGCTCAAGTATTGCTGTTGCGGCCACGGGCAGCGCAAATCGCGGAAGCTTGTTCCATATAGGGCCGTTTATCATATCCATTTTGTTACTGTTTTTTAACTTCGTCTTTTTCGGCATAATTATCCTTTTTGCATTTACGTATTTTTTTATTTCGATATTGTTTTTTTAGCTGTGTCGCCTTGTATGATGCAACACAATTATATCACCAAAAAAATTAACATCAATATACAGATATGATAAATTTGAGCACCGCATCGCGAAAAGTAGTGTAAAAACCGCAAAGCAACGCTGCATTATGCGTTGAGGTAACCGAACTTACTCTTGGTCGGTTAAACCTATAAAATAATCGGCGGAAACATTATAAAATTGACAGAGCTTGATTAAATCCTCGATTTTCAATTCCGCTCTTCCGGTTTCGATATGGTTGTAGCCCTGTTGGGATTTGTTGATGATTTCACCTACTTGCTTTTGCGTTAAATCTCTGTCTTCCCTGATGTTTCTCATCCTTGTTCTGTAATCCATTTCCACAAAACCTCCATTGCAATTTGTGAAAATGTTAGCATACTCAAAAGCTGAGTATTGACATATACTCAATAATTGAGTATTATCATAAATGAAGTGTTTTATTATTGAGAAGGAGTTGTAAATAAATGGAAAAACAGAAAACGTCATCAAAACGTAAAGCGGCAATCAAAGTGATTGTGGCGGTGTTGCTGGTATGTGCAATGACCGGCATATCGTTCGCAGTCGCAAATTTTGTGCACAACAGAAAAAGCGTGCAGGCATCAAGCGTTAAAAACGGCTTGTCCGCATACGAGCTTGCGGTGCAGCAGGGATATGCGGGAAGCCTTGATGATTGGCTTGTTTCTCTCCAGGGTAAATCGGCATATCAGATTGCCGTCGATAACGGATATTCGGGCAGTGAAAAGGATTGGAGCAAAACACTTACCGCAATGTCGAAAAAAGACAATACTTCAAATCTTAATAAGACAATCCAAGAAAAATCACGGGCTTGCGGAATTGAACCCGTCGGAATAAATACGGAAAATCAAATCTTTGATGGATGCTCTGTTAATGTGTCCAAGACGGATTTAAACTATGCTTACGATTTTAATCCGCAAAATACACAGGATTCTGATGATAATAGATTTCCAGGTGAGAAAAATAATCCAGCCGTTTCACTGGAAGTCCCCGATATTGCTTTAATTGAAAACACAAACGGAACAATGGTAGGAGATTACTATTATTATTTTAAAAATATGAGGCCGTATGAATCATATATTAAGTGTATTGTAACATATAAAGACGGAGAAAAGAGATATGCTTTGGCGGACATTGACAAATATGATTTGAAACAACAGGAAACGTCTCATTGGACGGCAGGAAATACCTATAAATTAAAAGTAAGCTGTAATGGGGTTGAGACATACGCGAATATTAGCATTGTAAAAAATCCGATAAAGGAAATAAATATTACGGATGTAATAGGGTATGAAGGTTTTTTGAAAAATGACGGTGATATGGGTTACTATGAGAATGGTGTATCCGCCAATGTATATAGCCCTAAATATACCGTTACATTGGATGACGGAACGGTTTTGGAGTCTCAACGTGACGCTGATCACAATGCGTACGTTCTTATTGGAAACAAGGAATATGAATTAACGGTTGACAAAAGTCAGATAAAAGCAGATGGTTTAAGTTCGCTTAAGGCAGGGAGTGACCTTAAAATCAATTGCGAATTAGCTGGAATTAAGTCATCTTACAATCTGAAAATTCTTGGAAGTCCCTTTAAGTCACTGCATATAGATGATAAACAAATTCACAAAGTTTATTATGATGGTAATAATTATTATTATAATATTAAACCAAGTTCTGGATTTGTTGAACTGACTAATGGAAAAACGGTTGATCTTTCTTCAGAATTGATAATAGACGGGAAGTCTTTTAGCGGTTGGAATTATAGCAATTTGAATTATAGCAATTTAAATGACGAGATGCCGCTTGTAGTAGGAAAAATCTATCAAGTTGAAGCGTCACTCGGTAGTTTGAAAACTACATACAATTGTGAAGTTGTTGAGACTGACAGTGAAATTAATAACGACATTGCAGTTGAAAAAATGGAAATGATTTCAAGCCCCTATAAAACCGAATATGTTGTCGGAGAAATAGCGGATTTGCGTGGAGCTGTAATCAAATTGAGCTTTTCGGATAACAGTTTTGAAAACATTAAAATAACTGAATTGCCAGTCGGTACCCTAGGAAGTGAGTATTATCTTTTTTCTACAAAACTGAGACGATATTTCTGCGTTTACACTAAATATAGTGGCGAAACATATTGTTTTACTTCGGCAGGCAGTGAGAATTTAGAAATAAGTGCTTTTGGACATATGTTTGAATATCCGGTAACAGTTAAAGAAAATACATGGAAAGAAATTGCGTTGACGGATTATTTTACGCTAAATCCAAAGTTGATTGTAACAAAAGAAGACGGAAAAAAGCAGATCTTACAAATAGAAGAAATTTTCGAAGGAGGTGGCTACGGCGGAATAGGACCATGGGAGTCACAGTCCGATGAAAATGGGAGTGTAGCGTTCAGTACAGATAGTGGAATTTTTTATGCGAATATCTATACGTGGGAAGACAGCGGAAAGACTTACAAAAATTATTACATAAACAATAAAAAACTGAAAAGTAATACTTTGGATTTGACTGACCGTACCGTACCGAAAGCATATATGATGGGATCTGATATTGGTAGTTTTCCGGCATATATGGAAGAAATTTATACAAAGGTTTGTTGCGGCGACTATAGTGACAATTATCTTGGCTTTTTATATTCAAAAATCAATAGTATTACGAACTTAAATGGCTTTTATTATACGGAAGAAGAATTTAATTATTTTGACGGTACAAAAAAGATTGCTTATTTCAGATTTGATGAGAATTTTAACGTGACAGGATATGATTTCGACGTTAAAAGAGGTGACTTAGACGGTAGCGAGGGAATTACTGATTCCGATGCAATATATCTTCTGATGAACAGCTATTTTCCAGCGGATTATCCCGTAAATCAATTGTGCGATTATAATAATGATGGGGTCATAAATGACAAGGACGCAATCTATCTGCTGATGTACCGTTATTTCCCGGAAGACTATCCGATAGCAAAATAAAGGAGTAGAATAATGAAAAAGATTTTATCAGTTATATCGATATTATGTTTAATACTTTCATTTGTGATTCCGGTAAATGCTGCAGGAATAAACGTCAGCTTATCGGGCAATTCGGAAACCGCTGTTGATGGCAGTGTTACATATATTGTAAATTTAAGCGGTGCTCAGATATGCACCGGCGGTTCAATTGCAATAACTGTCGGGGAAAATCTCAAACTTGTATCGGGTGAGTTCTTGAAAAACGGTTCGACACTTGAAAAATTCGACATCGCAAAGAAAAAAGGCGCAATTGCTTTTAAGGAAAGTGTGGACCTTAACGGTGCTTACTTCAAGTTTACCGTTAAAGCAAAGAAAGCATCAAAAGAGGAGCAACCGGTCAGTGTTACCGTAACTCTTGCAGACGGCGCTTCTGGCAGAAGCAGTAAGACTATTAAAATAAACTGTAAAACCCATACTTTCGATCAATATATAAATATAAATTCCCAAAGCCATAAACGTGTCTGTTCTGATTGCGGATATGAGGAAATAACAAATCATATGTGGAATGGCGGCACGGTCATAAAGCCGGCAAATTGTAAAGAAAGCGGCATAAAGCGCCTAACTTGTAATTTGTGTAATGCAACAAAGGATGAAGTAATAGCAAAAACGAACAATCATAGTTGGGGTGGATACAAGGTTACGAAAAGTCCGGGTTGTACAACTCCAGGAACTCAGACACGAACTTGCTCAGTATGCGGCAAAACCGAAAATCAGCAAATAAGTGCAACAGGTCACAGTATGGGTGCATGGACACAGAGCAAAGTCCCGACATGTATAGCTGTAGGTGAAGAAAAGCGTAGTTGTTCAAAGTGTGGGCACAATGAAACAAGAACTATAGATGCTCTCGGGCACAGCTTTTCACATCCAAAAGTTATAAAAGAACCTACATGCACGGAGCCTGGCTTAGAGTCGGGTAAATGCAGTCGGTGTGGACAGGAAGCTACTAACAGTATAAAACCCACTGGGCATAAATTCGGAGCATGGGAGAATATCAAAGAGCCTACTTGCGAAGAAGGCGGAATACAAAAAAGAGTATGCATAAAATGTGGGGTCGAGGAGACAAGAAATACAGGGGCTTTAGGACATGATTTCGAAAATCCGACAATAATTAAAGCTGCCACTATAAGCGAAACAGGGCTTAAAGAGGGTAAATGCAAGCGCTGCGGGAAAGTTGTCAGTGAAGTTATACCTTGTACTGCTAAAGACGAGGCAACAGGTATACTTATTGAGGCAGATGAGGGCGTTTTTGCATCCAGGACAGAATTGAATGTTGAGGAAATAAATGCCGACAATCCAGCATACGATTCAGCAAAAAATATACTTAAAGATATTAGTGGAGAATTTAAGTTGTATAATATTACCGCTACATTGGATGGCGTTGAAGTAACTCCTAACGGGACGTTTAAAGCAATATTCAATATCCCTGATGAATACGGTAAAAATGTTGAACTCTATTTGATAAAAGCAGACGGAACAAGTGAAAGAATTGACTGTGAAGTTGCGGAAGACGGAAAAACGCTAACTGCAAAACTTACTGTGTTTGGTGAGTATGCAATATGCAAATTAGAGGAGAACGTGGTTGAGGTCGACAATAGTACCACATTCGAGAGTCCGAAGAAAAATAATGTCACAGTTTATATTATAGTAGCTGTTGTGGTAATTATTATAGCTGCTGTCACGTTGTATATAGTTATTAAAAAGAAGCGTTTAAAGGACACTGATCATTGAGGACAAAAAGTTGTTTTCGCAATGGTTGTCATTCTGGTGATCCCTGATTTTGTTCATTGAATCCGTAAACCGTGAGTGTACTTATCATAGGGTTTCACAGTAACCTATATGTATATACAGTTACTGCCCTTGCTGTAATTTGATGACAACACATTTGCTGATAGTTCTTGTCCGAGTTTGAGCTTACAACAATATTTGATTTACGGGGATACGCCCGGGCGTATTCTCGATGAGAATTTGTGCAGGAAAATATGCGAATACTATAAGCTGAAATGCGAGTAACCGCATTGAAAATTTAACTGCGGCAAGGTATCGGAAATTCAAAACAAACTGTGAATGATACCGTATTAAAAAGACTGCAATCCTCCGAAACAGCAGGGTTGCGGCCTTTTTTTGCCGTGAAATTCGGCTTTTGCACATTAAACCGTTAAATTTATCGGCAGTTTTATGTATTAAATCGTTGAAATATTTTAATTTGTGTGATAAAATAACTTTTATCGGAATCGCACACGGCGATACGGGAATGAGAGCTGCCGAAGCATCTCGGCGGCTCGTTTTATTTTTGCTTTTAAGAGGAGTGCTGAAATGACGTCATCAACTGTATGCATTTTGGCGACGATATTTGTTTATCTCGTCGGAATGCTCGTAATCGGATTTCACTATGCCAAAAAGAACGAGTCCTCAACCGACTTTTATCTCGGCGGCAGAAAACTCGGCCCTCTCGTCACGGCAATGAGCGCCGAGGCGAGCGATATGTCAAGCTATTTGCTAATGGGCTTGCCGGGCCTTGCGTATCTGTCGGGTGTTGCCGACGTCGGCTGGACCGCCATAGGACTTGCCGTAGGTACATATCTCAACTGGCTTTTAACTGCCGGCAGACTTCGCAGATATACCCATAAAACCGACTCTTTCACCCTGCCGCAGTTCTTTTCGCACCGTTTCCGCGATAAGAAAAACATATTATCGTGTATGGCGGCTTTGATTATAATAATATTTTTCATTCCCTATACGGCGTCGGGCTTTGCCGCCTGCGGAAAGCTGTTTTCGTCGCTGTTCGGTATGAATTATATGACCGCAATGCTGATTTCGGCAATAGTAATAGTTGGCTACACGGCTGCGGGCGGATTTTTTGCTGCCTCTACCACCGACTTTGTTCAGAGCATTATTATGACCGTGGCTATTGTGTTTGTACTGATATATGCCACCGTGTCGGCAGGCGGCGTTTCGGCTGTTGCGGAAAACGCAAAACAGCTTCCCGGTTATCTTTCGTTCGTTTCGTCATATTCCGAAACTACGGGCGAGAGCGAGCCGTACAACCTTTTACACATAATCACAACTCTTTCGTGGGGACTCGGTTATTTCGGTATGCCGCATATTCTTCTTCGCTTTATGGCGATTGAGGACGATAAAAAGCTTAAACTCTCGAGAAGAGTTGCGTCTGTTTGGGTCGTTATAGCAATGGCTATGGCTGTGCTTATAGGTTTAGTCGGCAGAGGCCTTTCGGGTACGGGACTTATCGACAGCCTCCACGGAAATGACACGGAAACGGTTATAGTTCGCGTAGCCGGACTTCTTTCAACCCACGGTGTTTTCCCGGCACTTATGGCAGGTCTTATTTTGGCGGGAATTCTTGCAAGCACAATGTCCACGGCGGACTCACAGCTTTTGGCTGCCGCATCGAGCGTATCCGAGAACATATTGCGCGAGACCTTGGGACTTAAAATTTCGGAGAAGAAGAGTATGCTTGCCGCAAGAATTACGGTAGTTATAATAGCGATACTCGGCGTTGTTATAGCCAGAAATCCCGACAGTTCGGTATTCGGCATAGTTTCGTTCGCTTGGGCAGGCTTCGGCGCGGCGTTCGGACCGCTCGTTATATGCGCGCTCTTCTGGAAGCGCACAAATCTCCCGGGCGCAATCTCGGGCATGGCTGTCGGCGGAATAATGGTATTTGTTTGGAAATATCTTATAAAGCCGCTCGGCGGAGTTTTCGGAATATATGAGCTTTTGCCGGCGTTCCTTATGGGACTTATCACAATAATTGTTGTGAGCCTTTGCACCAAAGCTCCGAGCAAGGAAATAACCGATGAATTTGACGAGGTCAAAGCTATGGGTAAGGCGAAATAAGCGGTAGCTTTGTCAGGTTTTAATTTTGACTTTTTATGGTGCCGGATTTTGTTCGGCACCCTGTTTTTATGATGCTGTTAATAATTTGTTTGCAATTTCAACAAGAAATAACATTCAATATATACCGTTGTTTATTCTGTTCTACAAAAATAAATTTTGTCCTGTAAGATTATTGACAAATTATTTTAAAAAGACTATTGTATTAGCAATGTATCAGTCAAATGCAATGAGCAGGACATGACTATTCGTATCACCGCTTTCAGAAAGCCGTCGGCAGTGCGAGACGGCAGCAAGGCACGTTTGGCTCTCACCTGTTAGCAGCTTCGGTGAAAGATTTTCTAGTAGTCGAAGCCGGAAACCCACCGTTAAAGGGGCGCGCCATCCATTATGGGCGGCGGTCGAGAGGCCGACAGTAAAATATCGGCAAGCAAAGTGGTATCGCGGAAGTAAATTTGCAACGGCGCAAATATACGTTTTGTAAGTTTAGCCTTCGTCTTTGCACGGGCTACCCGAAAGCGGGTATGCTGTGTGAGGATGAGGGCTTTTTGTTTTGCAAAAATGCATTCGGCTGAGAATCTTTTTTAAGAGAAGGGTTAGAAAAATGAATACACTTGTAATTGTGCTTATCGCGGCGGTTGTCCTTGTGGCAGCGTATCTGCTTTACGGACGCTGGCTTGCGAAAAAATGGGGAATAGATCCCAAGGCGCAGACTCCTGCCGTAAAATACAATGACGGCAAGGACTATGTACCGACAAACGGCTGGACCGTTTTCAGCCATCAGTTTTCTTCGATAGCCGGTGCAGGCCCCGTAACCGGCGCTATACAGGCGGCGGCTTTCGGCTGGCTTCCGGTACTCCTTTGGGTGTTGCTCGGCGGCGTATTTTTCGGAGCGGTCACGGACTTCGGCGCTCTTTACGCCTCGGTTAAAAATGACGGTAAATCCATGGGCGTGCTTATTGAAAAATACATAGGCAAAACAGGGCGTAAGCTTTTCCTTTTGTTCTGCTGGCTGTTTACTTTGCTTGTAATAGCGGCATTTGCCGATATGGTTGCAGGAACATTTAATGCATATACCGTAAAGGACGGCGTTTCGGTACTTGCCGATGCCGCAAATACAAACGGCTGTGCAGGCACCATTTCAATAATGTTTATGGTATTCGCCGTAATATTCGGACTTATCCAAAAGAAATTCAATCTCTCCGGCTGGAAGGAAGCCGTTGTCGGTCTTCTTTGTGTGGTGGCTTCCTTTGCTATCGGTATGCATTTTCCGCTCATTCTCTCAAAGGACGCATGGAGCTATATTACATTTGTTTATATCTTCTTTGCGGCGGTGCTTCCCATGTGGCTCTTAAAGCAGCCGCGTGATTATATGACCACGTTTATGTTTATCGGTATGATAGCCGGTGCGGTTATAGGACTGCTTGTAGCTCACCCCACAATGAATCTTCCCGTATTTACGGGCTTTACAAACGAAAAGCTCGGCACACTGTTCCCGATACTCTTCGTAACGGTTGCGTGCGGTGCTGTTTCGGGCTTCCACAGCCTTGTATCCTCCGGAACCTCATCAAAGACCATTGAAAACGAAAAAGATATGACAAAGGTCGGCTACGGCGCAATGGTACTTGAGAGCCTGCTCGCAGTACTTGCTCTTTGCGTAGCAGGCGCGGCGGCTTCTCAGGACGGCACACCTGCATCGGGCACGCCTTTCCAGATATTCAGCCGCGGCGTTGCCGGCTTCTTTGAAATGTTTGGCATTCCCGTACACTTCGCTACGGTATTTATGACAATGTGCGTTTCGGCACTTGCGCTTACAAGCCTTGACGCCGTTGCGCGTATAGGCAGAATGAGCTTCCAGGAGCTGTTTGCGGTTGACGATATGAAAAGCGCGAAGCCTTGGCGCAAGGTTCTCTGCAATCCGTATTTCTCAACAATTATTACGCTTCTTTTCGGCTTTGTACTCACAAAAATCGGATATGCAAACATCTGGCCGCTGTTCGGTTCGGCAAACCAGCTTTTGAGCGCTCTCGTACTTATAACCCTCTGCGTATTTATGAAGGTTACGGGCAGAAGCAACAAGATGCTCTTCCCGCCGATGATAATAATGCTTTGCGTTACGTTTACGGCACTCGTTCAGCGTCTTATAGCTATGGTAAAGGCTATAAGCACAGCCGCAGCGGTTACGATTCCCGCAGGCGAGACCACTTGGGGCAAGGTGTTCTTAAACAACGGACTTCAGCTTGTCATAGCTGTTTTGCTTATAGTGCTCGGCCTTACAATAGTTATCAACTCTATGAAGAGCTATGTTAAGAGCAAAAAGAACAGCGAGAAAAAAGAAGAAAAAGTAAACGGCTGATCAATACCGTTAAAACGGACAGGGGACTGTAAAACTAAGTTTTACAGTCCCTTGTTTTTTGCTTTTTATTATTCGATTTTAACGAGAGCTTTTATGCTCCTATAACACCCGAAGAGGGACAGCCGAAAATACCGACCGTTTTGTCGTTAAGCTTATATGAAGAGGTTGCGAGATTTTCCTTTGACCACAGCTTTTCGTACAGCTCATAGAGCTCCTGCGGCGAAAGATTTTCGAGCGACGGTATTTTTTGTCCGCTTTCGGCGAGTATTTTGTTCTTTGCTTCTTCCGGAGAAGCCATGGCGGCTATGTCATTTATCGCAAGAGATTTGTTGTAAAGTCCCCAATCGGAGTCTTTGTAAGAGGTAGTTTTGTAATTCCACAGCGTGTAGCTTATAAGAGCGCTGTCCATAAGCGAAACGGCGTCACCGCAGAATACTGTCGGGTTAAATTCACCCATATAGACCGCAACCTTGTATTGGCGTCTTGCCTTTTTCATAGAACGGATAAGCTGTTTTGTCGTCTTTTTCTCCTTATCGTAGGAGTGAAGCTGATACATCATATTTGACCAGCCCATCTCGGAGGGGTCTGGGAGCTTATCCATTCGCCAAAGCGCCTCTACGGTTATTATGTGGTCACGGTCTGCGGAGCGTATGGCTTTTATCATTCTGTCGTACACCGCTTTTCTGAGCGTCACGTCCTGCCACGGGTCGGCGGCGTTTTCGGGCAGAACACCGTGTTCGGTGTCCGCGTTGTTGAGCGGCTCGTTCATAACGTCGTATGCTGCAACGCAGGTGCGGCCTTTATACCGTGTCGCTATTTTTATCCAGAGATTTTCCATTATGGCCTGATAATTCTTATCACTATACAAAAGATTTCTCCCGGTCTTACCCGACGAATGGTCGCCGTTTTGACCGCCGGGGCAGCCGTGCATGTCAAATATCAGATACAGGTTGTATTTTTCCGCCATTTCACAGGCAAAATCAAGCTTTACAAATCCCGGATTTTCGTCATCGTTCTCGGTTATGTATGTGCCGTTTTCGTCCGACATAAAGTTTCTGTACCAGAAGGGTATTCTGATGCAGTTAAATCCGAGAGCTTTAACATTTTCAAAATCCTCTTCGGTGATGTAATTGTCACGGTAGCTTTTAAAAAGCTCTGCGGTTTTTTCTTCCCCGAAAAGAAGCGTGAATTTATTTAAGGTGTCAAGTTCCGCCCAGCCGTCGTCCGTTCCGCCCTTTACGGTAAGACTTCTGTCGAGGCTCATAACGGGGCACATCCAGGTCTCCTGCAAGAGCCAACCTCCGAAGTTGACGCCGCGAAGCTGTATGCCGCTGTCTCTTATACACATCTCCGAGCCCACGAGACGGACTCCTATCTC